>Ga0074046_10000191_pt1 | contig 52728 bp, 56 predicted proteins | sample BogForMeECP23OM3_FD_94441 | JGI IMG/M metagenome (GOLD analysis project Ga0074046, IMG submission 94441) | Bog forest soil microbial communities from Calvert Island, British Columbia, Canada - Bog Forest MetaG ECP23OM3 | ecosystem: Environmental > Terrestrial > Soil > Wetlands ... | reverse complement strand
GACGAGGCACGACTCGAGGCGATCCTTGGTCTCGCGGCGCACCAGCTTGGGATGTTTCGCTTCGAGGTCCGCGAGATTGTGATCGATCGATGCCTCGGCCAGCTTTTCCATGTGTACGTCGAGGGAGGTGAAGATGCGCAAACCCTCTCCGCTCAGCACTTGCGGCGGATAGCGCTCGGCCAGTTCCTTCTTGACGAAATCGACGAAGTAGGGCGCGTCGTTGCCCTCGGCATAGACTTCCCGCGCGCGCAGCGGTTCGCTGACGGCGGCGTCATAGGCGCTCTTGTCGATGTACCCGTCCTCGAGCATCGCGGTCAGAACTTCGTCGCGTCGGGGACGCGCGGCGTCGGGATGATGCAGCGGATTGAGCCGGTTGGGCGAACTAATCAAACCGGCGATAGTAGCCATTTCGCCAATAGTCAGATCGCGTGGCTCTTTCGAGAAGTAGTACTCACTCGCCTCCCAGACGCCGTATATGCCTTCCTGTCCGCGCTGGCCCAAATAGATATCGTTAATGTAGTTCTCGAGGATTTCGTCTTTCGAATAATCGCGCTCTGCGATGTACGCCATCATCGCTTCCTTGAGCTTGCGCTTGTAGCTGCGCTCGCGCGTCAGGAAAAAGTTCTTCATCAATTGCTGCGTGAGAGTCGAGCCGCCCTGGCGCACGTGCCCCGAGGTGAAATCTATGTACGCCGCCTTGATGGTGCGGACGATGTCGACGCCGTGATGCTCGTAGAATCGATGGTCCTCGGCGGCCAGGATCGCGTTGATCATAGTCGGCGGAATCTGGCCCAGGCGCACGAGCCGGCGCTGCTCCCATTCGCCCTCGAAGATGCCGCTGATTAGTTCGGGTTCCAGCTCAATCGAGAAGATCGGTTTGTGCGTTATCGGGTCGGCCATCGAGTCGATCGTATCGCCCTTGAGATTGAGCTCGACGAATTCCCCGCCGAAGTTGCCGTACGGATACGCGAAGCTATGCAGAAAGATGTCGAGCTTGCCGCGCTTCCTATCGAAGCTGTACTCGCCGCGGCTGGCGACCTTGCCCGCGTCGACGGGATGGTAATTCAGGCGCGCGAGACGCTCGAAGAAACCGAGGTCCTTCAGATCCTGACCGGGATAGATGAGCACCGAGTCGGAGTAAATTCGCGACGGGATGTTCCATCGCTTGCCCGAGAATCGCGCGACGACTTCATTTTCGAGCTGATGGTAGTAGCTGAAGAACAGCCACAACGCCGGCGGCACGGCGAACAAGATGATCGCACCCACGCCGATCAGCGCGAATTTCAGAAGTCGTTTGGGGGACATCGGGAATACGTCCCCGGCTCAGGCCTCCGGTTTCACGGGCACGTAGATCGTGTTGTCGCCGCGCTTGATGAGCAGCAGGACGCTCTTGCCCTTCGCGCTCGTCTTAACCGCATTCTGGTACGAGTCAACGTTGCTGACGGCCTTGCGATTGACCTCGATGATCACGTCGCGCGCGCGCAGGCCCGCTTCGTCGGCCTTGCTGCCCGGTTGCACCGACGAGATCACGACGCCGCCGGGCGTATCGAGGCCGAGTTCCTTGGCGAGGTCCGGGCTCAGGTCCTTCACGTGCAGCCCGAAGGGTGAGACGGCGCCGAGATCGGGCTTCTCCGTTTTTTCTTCGGCCGCCACGATTTCGGGCTCGCGCGACTGCGTGATCGTGACCGGCAGATCGAGCGTCTGCTTGTCGCGAATCACCTTGAGGTCACCTTTGTGGCCAAGGTCGGTGCGGCCGACCAGCAGCGGCAATTCGCGTGAGTCGTTAACCGGTTGATTGTCGAATGCGACGATCACGTCGCCGCGCTTGACGCCGGCCGCCTTGGCCGGCCCGTTGTCGAGCACCTTGGCTACCAGCGCGCCGCGTGAATCCGCAAGCCCCAGCGACTCGGCAAGCTCAGGCGTCACCTTCTGGATGTACACGCCGAGCCATCCGCGCACGACTTTGCCCGAGCTTTTCAGTTGCGGCAGCTCTTCCTTGACCAGGTCGATCGGAACCGCGAAACCGATTCCCATGCTGGCGCCGGTGTGCGTGTAGATCGCGCAATTGACTCCAATGACGTTGCCGCGCAAATCGATCAGCGGTCCGCCCGAGTTGCCCGGATTTATCGACGCGTCGGTCTGGATGAAATCCTCGTAGTTGCCGGGGATGAAGCGTCCCTTGGCGCTGACGATTCCGGCCGTCACCGAATGATCGAAGCCGAACGGATTGCCGATCGCCATCACCCACTCGCCGACCTTCAAGTCACCCGAGTCGCCAAGCGGCGCGACGGCAAGATCGTGCTTCACGTCGATCTTCAGCAGCGCGATGTCGCTCTTCTCGTCATGCCCGACAATCTTCGCGGTGTAGTTGTGGCCGTCCTGCAAAGTTACCGTGACGGTCCCCGGACTCTCGACGACGTGCTCGTTGGTCAGGATGTAGCCGTCCCTGGTGATGATGAAGCCGGAGCCGAGCGCCTTGGAATGCTGCTGCGGGCCGCCGAACTCCTCGAACGGACCGTGCGAGTGCGGCTCGAGCGGGCCACCATGCGGAGAATCTTCGGGCGACTGCTGCCCGCCTTCGAGCGGTTCGTCGGGCTCGTCAGTCGAGATGTTCACGACGGCGGGGCTGAGCTTGGCCGCGAGATCGACGAAGTCCGGCATCGTCTGCGCCTTCGGTGCATGCGCGGGATCGGCCAGCTCGGTCCAGAAGTGTGCGGGCGCAGGCGGCGTGGAATCCGCCGCGCGAACCTCGCGGCCTAGCGCAATCAAAATGAATGTCGCCACAAAGAGCGCGACGCCCGAACCGGCGATAGGTCGAAACAACTTATTCGTCATGTGTGATTTAAGCGAAGACGGCCGCTCAACGGCCCGGCGGTCTCGCCAATTCAACGTACTTCATTTGCAGACCGGAAAGAATCTCTTTGAGCATCGCTTGCTCGTTGGCGTCGAGATTCCCCCGCGTCTTGTCACGCAACATTATGATTATGTCGATCATCTGCTGAGCCATCGTCAGGTCGCGCATTACCTTGCCGCTCACCGGGTCAGGCACTTCGCCCAGCGCCGCCAGCGCCTGCTCCGACAGGCTGAATAGAAACGCGGCGAAGGTTAGCTCGGGCGGTGGCTCGCTCGATTGATTGCTGGCCGCGGGCTGCGCTGCGCCTGCTTGCTGCGCGGCCGCGGCCGGTTTGGATTTTATCTCGAGTGGCTCGCTGCTCTCAGAGGGCGCATCGCCGCCTTCCTTGGCTTCGCCCTCGGCGGAGAAACGCCGGCGGTCCTGGACCTTGAAGCCGCGCTTGTCGTCAGATTCTTCCATCGTTCGTAACGTCACCCTTGCGCAATCTGCCCGGCTTGCATCTGCTCGAGCCTATGGATTCGCTCCTCGATCGGCGGATGCGTCGAGAACAGCCGCGAGATCCCCGCCGCGCTCAGCGGATTCACGATGAACAAGTGAGCCGTCGCCGGGCTCGCGCCCAGCGGCATGCGCTCGTTGGCGGCCTCGAGCTTGCGCAGCGCGCTGGCCAGGTACAGCGGATTGTGCGTGAGCGCGGCGCCGCTGGCATCGGCCTCGTACTCGCGCGTGCGCGAAATCGCAAGCTGGATCAGCGTCGCCGCGATCGGCGCGAGAATGCCCGCAATCAACAATCCCGCGATGCCGTGATCCTCTTCGTCGCGACTGCAAAGTCCGAAAATAGCGCCCCATCGAATCATGTTGCCTATCATCATCACGGCGCCCGCCAGCGTCGCCGCGATCGAGCTGGTTAAAATGTCGTGATTGGTCACGTGCGAGAGTTCATGGCCGATGACACCTTTCAACTCCTCGCGCGTGCAGATACGCATGATGCCGCGCGTCACCGCGACGGCGGCATGATGAACGTTGCGGCCGGTCGCAAAGGCGTTGGGCGTGTCGGAATCGATCAGGTACAGGCGCGGCATCGGGATTCCCGCCGAATGCGCCAGCTCGTTGACGATCGAGTAGAGCTCCGGCGCCGAACCGGCGTCGAGTTCCTGCGCCCCATAAGCGCGCAGCACGATCTTGTCGGAGAACCAGTAGCTGAAGAAGTTCATCACCGCGGCGATGAAGAAAAAGATCACGACGCCGTGGCGGCCTCCGACCAGCCCGCCGATCAGCATCAACAGCCCCGTCATTAGCCCGAGCAGCAGAGTCGTCTTGAAGAAGCTCATAGCCCTCTTGGTGCGCGACCTACGTGTGATGTCCGATGATGCATACGCTATCAGTGTATTATTTTTGAGGCGCGTCCACAAATTTTGCCAAAGCGCCTGCGATTTCCTCGCCCTCGATAGAATCGATTGGATCGCGCCGCAGAACTGCGATTCGCCCACCCCCCAGCGGACGCCATCGCACCGGATCTGTCGGGCCGAATAGAACGACGCCGGACGCGCCGACGGCGGCCGCCAGATGCGACACGCCCGAGTCGTTGCCGACGAACGCCGAAGCGAGCCGCGCAATCGCCGCGACCGTCGGCAAGTCCAGGTTCTTCAGGACGTGGAGGCCGGCGTCGCGGAAGATCGGTTCGATTGGCGCTTCAGGGGGTCCGAGAACGACCACGCACGAATGCCTTTCGTCGTTCTGACCAGCCTCTTTGTCATCCAGAGCGGAGTCTGCGGAGCGAAGAATCCCGGATCTTTTCGTCAGCGTTGTCGCCAACGCCGCGAACTTGTCCGCCGGCCAATTCTTGGCGGGACTTCCGCTGCCGGGAAAAATTACGATGAGATTCGATTTCGATTCCGGCATCACCTGCGCGGCTGCCGCGAGGTCATCGCGCGTCGGTTCGAGGCGCGCATCAACTGGCGCAGCGTCGGCGTCAATCGCGCGCAAGTAGGCCTCCGACACGTGGCCGTCGCCGCCGGGGCGGAACGGATGAAACGAGACGACGGCATCGGTCGCCGCCGCCAATCGTGCGCGAAACCGCGAGTCGTCCGACGCGAAGAACGAGTACATACGATCGAACTCGCCGAAAAAACGGCGCCCCTTTTCCTCCTCTTCATCGCTGAACAACCCGCCGACCTCGCGAGCATCGATCGAATGCGCGCGCGCGACGACGGTTCTTCCCGCCACAAGCCGCGCAAGCTCGAGTCGCGCCATCAACTCGACCGACGCGCCCGGATGCCGCCGCGCGATGGCCGCCAGCGCCGGCATCAGGCACATCAGGTCGCCAAGCGCGCCCGGAAAAATAACCAGCACGCGTCGGATCGAACGGTTGGGAGTCACCGCCGACACTCTACCATGTGAAACCCACCGTGGGTTTGCAGGGGGTGACCCCTGCACCCAGTATTCAAGAGATCGGCATTTTACGGAGGACGGGATCTTTCCTTGTGTCATTCAGAGCGCAGCGAAGAATCCCGGACCCGGATTGCGCAATTGGTGCCGATTTTCTGAGAAGTGGTCAGAAATGGCGCTGCTCAAGGTTTCTTATAAAAACGTTTCACGTGAAACGTCGCTTGGCGGAAAGGAACCGAAACACGGATCGCAGGAACCGACGGCTTAGGCTCCCACCCCTTCTCCCTGCAAGGGAGAGGATGAAGGTGAGGGTCCTGCGCGCAAATGGCAGTCAAATTTTGGAAAAGTGGTCAGAAAAGGCGCTGTTCTGTTGGGGTTTTCAGTAAAAACGTTTCACGTGAAACGTCGGTTAGTTCAGGAGAATAGCACGACGAGTTCTGAAGATTGCGCGGGTCTGAAAGTGTGTGGGGTCAGACATCAAGAGCTGCAATCTCAGCCAATAGCCACTCCTGCAGCCGCAACAAGCAAAAGTGAAACTGCTTCGACAAATCTCGATATTGAAGCATAGGGACGTACTTGTCCGGTTCAATGGAGTGTATCTCACCTATCAATAGCTCGTATTGCCTTGGATGATCGCTGATCTTTTCCACGTCACACCAAAGGGCCGAACCATGAGCACTGAGATCCCGAATCGTTCCAAGTCTTTCGATCCAAGAAGGATCGAGCCTGCCCTCCACGAGGACAGTCTTCAGATGATCCTCATTTGAATTTTTCTGAAGGATCAAGCGGTTGAACTTGACGAAGAACCTTTTGGTCAGTTCGTAAGCGGATTGTAGATGATACAAGTATGACTCTATGTTGGCCGACACTAGAAGCCCCAGGAAATCATTGCGAAGTATCAGCGCCCGCGGATAGTCGACGATGCATCTGTCAATCTCCGCCGTCCTAGTTTCAAATTCTTTACTCAGATCGGCGATAGCCTGATCAACCACATAGACGACGGCGGACACCTTCGACAACTTTGCTTCGAGGCTGAGCGCAATCGGGAAAAACTCCTTTCTCCAGTATCGTTCATATCGCCCCTTCAGGTCGGGGTTGACCACCTTGTTGAGCCGCCCCACGAGTAGCAATGCCCAGTTGCTTCGAGCACTGAAGCTGATATGGAAAATCCGCCGTTCCATAAGCTCAAACTCAATCTGATTCTCTCACGCGCATGCAGTAAGGGTAGTCAGCACCCCGCGGATCTTACATTCTGAGCCCTATTCAGACGAGCTGGTCCCTCACCCGACGCTCGGAGACGAGCGTCGGCCGCTCCCGATGCAGGGCGAGGCGAAGATGGAGCCGGGATTCTTCGCTTCGCTCTGAATGACACGAGGACAAAAAGGTGGGGCGCGAGGAATGCGGAGGCGGAATCATGAATCGCGCGCGCGATAGCGCGCTGGACAATTACCCTCACCTCCATCCCCTCCCTTACGAGGGGACAGAAATCGGGCACTGGTTCGAATTTCAGGGATGAACTTTTCAGCCTTACGCCCACGGACTTTGCGTGCTACCCGTACGCTATGCGACAAGATGCCCCATACTCGCCTGCCTCGAACCGAATCGGGCGACCCCCCTTGCGCGAAAAACAATTTTTGACGGAACGAAACTACACCTAGGAGGCGGCCATCCCAAAACCACCACAGGTAGTATGAATTACTCTTTTCACTTCTTTTCGATCAGTCAGAATCTTGCCCCTCGCACACTGGATAGCCCGCACGTCGCCGGTTGGCTCTCCCCATTCTCAACATTCGCAACGGGTGAAATTTCTGGATAGAATCGCGGGCATGCCTGTCAGTGTTGCTAAATCACCGCTTGAGTTGATTGGGAATACGCCTGTGGTGCGGCTTAATCGCATTCCGGGGAAAGACGATGCCGAAATTTGGGCGAAGCTCGAGAATTTTAATCCGGGCGGGAGTGTCAAAGATCGGATTTGCCTGGCGATGATCGAAGCCGCCGAGAAGTCCGGGCGGCTCAAGCCTGGCGATACTATCGTCGAGCCGACCTCGGGCAATACCGGGATTGGGCTGGCGCTGGTTGCGGCGGTGAAGGGCTACAAGCTCATCCTGACGATGCCCGATACGATGAGCGAGGAGCGGCGCTCGCTGCTCGTTGCCTACGGCGCGAAGCTGGTGCTGACGCCGGATACGCGCGGGATGCATGGCGCGATCGCGAAGGCCGAGGAGCTGTGCCGCGAGAATCCCGGCTACTTCATGCCGCAGCAATTCAGCAACACCGCCAACCCCGACATCCATTATCGCTGCACCGGGCCCGAGTTGCTCCAACAGTTCGCGCGCATCGACGCGTTTGTCGCGGGTGTCGGCACGGGAGGCACGATCACGGGCGCGGGCCACTACCTGCGCGAGCATCTCAACAAAAGAGTGCTAATCGTCGCCGTCGAGCCGAAGAACTCGCAGGTGCTGTCGGGCGGCGAGCCGGGCTTTCACAAGATCCAGGGAATCGGCGCCGGTTTCGTGCCGAGCAATCTTGACACCAAGGTTTACGACGAGGTAATCGCCGTCAGCGACGAGGACGCGACCCTGTTCTCGCGCCGCCTCGCACGCGAAGAGGGCCTCCTGGTCGGAATCTCGTCCGGCGCAAATTGCTACGCGGCGTTGCAGATAGCCAAGAGGCTCGGCAAGGGTAATATCGTGGTGGTGGTCTTCTGCGACACCGGCGAGCGCTATTTGACGACTGATCTTTTCCAGGCCGAGGGCATATAGTCGGCGGCTTCTTCGATGGACACTATTCTCGACACCAAGCTGGAAAAGATGCGCGCGGTATTTGCGCCGATGCGCAGTCTTATCGTGGCGTTTTCGGGCGGCGTCGATTCAACTTTCGTGCTGAAAGTCGCGCATGACACGATCGGCGACTCCGTGCTCGCGCTGACGACGACTTCGCCGACGATGCCCGACGAGGATCGCGAGTCGGCGCTCGCGATGGCGCGGCTGATCGGCGCGCGGCACCTGATCGTCGAATCCAACGAGCTCGAGATCCCCGGCTACGCGGCGAATCCGCTCAACCGATGCTACCTGTGCAAGCACAACCTGTTCACGGTTTGCGAGGCGAAGGGCGCCGAGCTTGGCATCGACGAGATTGTCGATGGGCTTAACCTCGACGATCTGCACGACTATCGCCCCGGGATGCAGGCGGCGAGCGAGAAGCGTGTGCGCCATCCGCTGGTAGAAGCCGAAATGACCAAGGCTGACGTGCGAGAGCTGTCGCGCGCAATGGCCTTGCCGACCTGGGATCGTCCCGCGTCGCCGTGCCTGTCGTCGCGCTTTCCGTACGGCACAGAGATAACATCCGAGGGTTTGATGAAGGTCGCGGCGGGTGAGAAGCTGCTTCATTCGATGGGCTTCGCAATCGCGCGCGTGCGGTACCATGGCGACGTCGCGCGGCTGGAGCTCGAGCAGAGCGAGATCGCGCGCATCTTCGAGCCCGCGACTCGCGAAACCGTCGAGCGCGAGTTCAAAAAGATCGGGTTTCGATTCGTCGCGATCGATCTAAAGGGCTTTCGATCCGGATCGCTCAACGAAGGCGTGATTGCGAACGCAGTAAAGCCGGCGAATCCGGTTCGCCCGCCGCGCATTCAAGTCTGACCGTATGGCCGGCAGCCCAAACGTCGATTCGGCGCGGGCGGGTGGAGTTCGTTCCTCCGCCGCATCGGGCAGGCCCCCCGAACCCTTTGGCGGCCTGCCGGTTGCAGCCCTCGCCGCCGCGGCCACGGCGCTTCTTTATACAATTTCGGGCGCGGACCCGCGGCTGTATCCATGCGCGCTGTTGGCGCCGCTGCCGATTCTCGCAGTAGCCCCCGAAATAAGGACCGAAGCGGCGGCGGAGTTCGCATTCGCGGCATTTCTCGTCGGCAATCTCGTTGCATGGGGTGGCGAGAGTTTCGCGGTGCCGCTGGCGACGATGCTCGCGTCGCACGTGGCGGGCGCACTCGTTTTCGCGACCTTCGTTGCGTGCGCGGCAGAGGCGACGCGGCGATGGTCGGGGGTGCTTGCCGCGCTGGTTTTTCCGACCTTTGAAGTCGCCTTCTATTACACGCTCTCGCTGGAGTCTCCCCACGGCACTTGGGGCAGCCCCGCTTACTCGCAAGTCGATTTCCTCCCGCTGCTGCAGACTGCGTCGTGGCTCGGCATGTGCGGCGTGATGTTCATCATGTCGCTGCTGCCGTCGGGGCTGGCGGTCGCATGGTATCGGCGCCGATGGAACATGGACTGGACGCGCCCCATGATTCTCGCGCTGGGCGTTTTCGCGTCAGCGGTTTTGCTGGGATGGTTCCGTCTGATTCTTACTCCAACTACGCCCTCGGTGCGGGTCGCAATGACTGCGAGCAAGGGACTGATACCGGAATCCGAGTCCACCGATCCAACCGACGCCGCGGATATCCTGGCGCAGTACGCGCAAATGGTGCGCCAGGTCGCAGTCAAAGGGACGCAGGTCGTCGTCCTGCCTGAGAAGATCATTGGAGTGGCGCCGAGCTACGAATGGGACGTTGTGCTGGGACTCGGGCGAATCGCGAGCATGTCGCACGTGTGGCTGGTGGCCGGGCTGAACCAGATCGGGCGCACGCCAAAAAGAAATATCGCCGTAGTGTTCGGTCCCGACGGCAAGATCGCGGCGTCCTACGCCAAGCATCATCTGGTGCCGAGTCTCGAAGAGGACTACAGGGCGGGCTCGAAGCCGGCGATCTTCGACGCGCCATGGGGACGCAGCGCGGTGCTGATTTCGCAGGACCTGGATTTTCCGGATACCGCGCGCGAACTCGCGGCGCATGACGTGCGCGTCGTGATGGCGCCGGCGTCGGATTGGACCGGCTCCGAGCTGATTCATCAGCGGATGGCGGTCGTGCGCGGCGTTGAATTCGGCTTCTCGCTTGCGCGCGCGGCGCGTGGCGGCGTGGTCTCGGCCAACGATTCCCGCGGCCGGCAAATCGCGGCCCGCGAGCCCGGACACGGCGAAGACACGATCGCGACCGCCGACCTGCCGCTCGGCACCGGTCGCACACTCTACTCGCGCACCGACGACTGGTTCGGCCGCTTTTGCCAGATGTTCACGATCCTGCTGATGCTGCGGCTGGCCGTGAGTATCTTGTCCGCCGTGCGAACGCGGCAGCTCGGCGCCGCCAAGCGGATAAAGCCGGCCGGCGTCGTATCGGTTGACGTGGTCAGACCGGAGCAGCAGATCCCTCAAGAGGAGGCGGAGGAGGAAAGAATCTACCGCGCCCCCACCCGCCCGCCCACCTAGCGTCTGCCTAGGTTCGCGCGGCGGATCCCAGACTCTCCCGGTCAGCGGACCTTTGCATAACCTCGGCGGACGGTTCAGGGCAGAAGCAGAATCTTGAATCGCGCGCGAAAAATGCGCGCTGGACAAGGACCCTCACCTTCATCCTCTCCCTAACAGGGAGAGGGGAAGAAAGGTTCAGCGGGTTATGCAAAGCTCTCCTGTCAGGGAGAAGCCAGGATTACTCAATTGTTCGCGCGGCGATGATTGCCTCGACGATCGCCAAGTCGGACGGCGTCGTGATCTTTATGTTCGCGGTCGAGCCTTCGACGACTTCGACGCGAACTTTTGTGCGTTCGACCAAATCGGCATCGTCGGTCGCGACGATTCCCTCGATTGCTGCGCGGCGATGCGCCGCGACCAGCAGCTCGCGGCGAAATGCCTGCGGAGTTTGCGCCTGCCACAGTCCGGCCCGGGCGACGGTCGCCGCGATCGCGCTGTCCGCGACGCGTTTCAGAGTGTCGGCCACCGGTATCGCCGCGATCGCGCCGCCGGCGCGCGCCGCCGCCGCAAGGCACGCCTCGAAAATCGCCGGCGTCGCCAGCGGGCGCGCCGCATCGTGTACGAGCACCAGCTCGCTCTCTGAACTGGTAAGCTCGAGCGCGATTCGCACCGAGTCCTGACGCTCGATACCGCCCGCCGTAATCTTGACCGGCACACCAAGCCCGGCGGCCGCGACTTCGGCGCGCGCCGCGTTCTCGAATCCCTGGGGCACTGCGATCACAACTTCGTCTATTGAATGGAGTTGCGAACTGACTAGTGCGATGGCGCTAATCGAATACGAGAGCATCGTGCGGCCGCCGAGCTTGACGAACGCCTTGGGCACGCCCGACCCAAGCCGCACGCCGCTACCCGCCGCGACGATGATCGCCGCAGCTTTCAATGCGGCGCCGTCAGCATCGAAATCATTTCGAGCGGGAGTATTAGCTTTCGCTGGTTCGCCATGGCCGCGAGATTCGCACACCGAATCCGCAAAAGGAAAGGCCGGGAGAATTTCCCGGCCTTACGCACATCATTGAATCGCTCACGCGGCGAATTGCCCGCGCGGCTAATTCGCGAAGATCGTCTTCAGCTCTTCCATGATTTTTTCTTCGGGATGCGCCTTGGCGATCGACAATTCCTTGACGAGCAAGGAGCGCGCCGTGTCGAGCATCTTGCGCTCGCCGAACGACAATTCCTTGTCACTCTTGAGCACCAGCAGGTCGCGGAGCACCTTGGCGATTTCCAACGGAGAACCAGTCTTAATCTTTTCCGTGTATTCGCGATAGCGGCGGTTCCACGTCTGCGTATCGACCTCGACCTTGCGCTGACGCAGGATACGGTAGATCTTTTCCACCATATCTTTTCCGATCACGCGCCGCAGCCCGACGGACTCGACGTTCTCGGTCGGAATCATGATGGTCATCTTCTCGGTGCCGAGAATCCGGAGCATGTAAAAGCGTCGCTCGGTCCCGGAGATAACTCGCATCTGGATGTCTTCGATGACGGCCACCCCATGGGCGGGGTAAACCACCTTTTCACCTTTCTTGAACGGCAAATTCATCGCGGTAATGGCACTCAATGGCAGGCTCTGGATTTCGGACATGGGTTGATGACCGCGCAGTTCATGGGTTCATCACCGATCCGATCAGCCTGGAATGTAGAATCATTATGGCACAAAATCAGCAGATTTGTAACCCCAGTCTCAAAAAGAAACTAGGTTATGAGATGATAGAACAATGTTCGGAATTAGTTGACAAAAAGATCAGTCGAACCGCAGTTCCATGATGATCGCGTCTTCGCCCGGGCCGTAGTAATGCCGTCTCAAACGCCGTTCTTCAAAGTCGAATTTGCGATAAAGCTGCCTGGCAGCCAGGTTTGAACGGCGAACTTCCAGCGTAACCACGTTCGCTCCGGTTGATTTTGCCTCGTTTATTGCTTCGGCCAGCAACACAGTGCCGATTCCGAGCCGGCGCGAATCCGGATGCACGGCGATATTGAGGATGTGGCACTCATCGGCAATCAGCCATCGGCAAAGAAAGCCGGCGATCTGCCCGCTCGGGGCCGGCAGCGCAACCATGATGCGCGAGAATGGCAGGGTCAGTTCACGTTGAAAAGACGCGAGCGTCCACGGGGCGGGGAAGGCGAGCCGCTCGATCTCGATGATGCGCGGCAGGTCGCGTTCCGTGGCGTTCCGAATATGGATCGCCATCTCAACCAAACTCAACTTCACCGTCGGCGTCGCGGTGGTCGCCGGTTAAGCTCGCGAAAATTCTTCAGGCGGCGTGCTGAAACTGGGCCGCCTCCGCCTTGAGAACTATTACCTCGAGCACCTTCTCGCGCATCCGATGCTTGAACGCGCCAACCGGCTTGCCGAACTCGATTCGCGTCGTGAAATCGGCCGGGAATGACGACGACACGTACGACAGCCGGCGGATCGTCTCGCCGCGGACACTCGCGCTCACCGTGATCACGTTGTCGCCGAGCATGATGCTGTAATCGTAGTCGGGCATCTCGTCGGGGAGATTCCACAACCGCTTGAGCGACGACGGCGGCAGCTTGCGCGGCATCTCGAGCCGCACCAGGTACGCGTTGGCATACTCGGCGACGGTGTACACAGTGCCGTAGCGGCGATCGCGTTCGGTCTTGTCCTCATGCATCGTGCCTTCGAAACCGTCGAAGGCCACCTTGCGCTCCGTTTTCCTGCCCGCTCCACCAGCACGCGCGAGAATCGATCCCAGCGGCGCGAGCGCGAGCCCGTACCAGCATCCGCGATACGTCAGCTCATGCGCCGGCTTGGCGTGAATCACGCCCTCGCGCAAGCGCCACGCGGCCTCGCCCGCGGCAATTAATAGGCCGAGCATGATCCATCCGCCGGTGTGCTGCGAAAACAACCCGTCGCCGAGCACCGCAACCGAGAACGCCGTAAGAAGAGCGGGATAGAGAATCAGATTCAGAATCATATTGAGCGCGGTCGAGCGGACTCGCGAGAATCCTCCCGTGGTGCCGACCGCTTGCTCGAGTTGCGCCTTGACGCCGTCGGGCATCGCACCGAGCACCGGCTCGGCAAGCCGAAACGCAATCTGCACCGGCACCGGCGCCGTACTCACCGGTGACGCGTCAACCGAAGCGAGCACCGCGTCGAAATCAGTGTCGAGCTCGCCGGGAAAATGTTTTTCGCCAACCGGGCCGGGCAACGCACCGATGTCTTTCGGCAGATGCATCATGGCTAGTCCCGCTGCAGCCACCGGCGTGGCCGCGGCTGGAGCCACCGCGACGGGCTTGGGAGCCGGCGCCGGCGCTGGCTTGGGAGCGACTGCGACCGAGGCGCCATTGGCTGCCGCTTCCGCGCCGCCCGCTGCCGGTGCTGCTGCACCGCCCGCGCCAGTGGCGACGCCTTCTTTGCGGAAGCGCGACGGCGCGTCGTCAGGGAATGTCGTCTCGGGATGTAACTCGCGGGCGCGCGCGAGCAGCACGCCTTCGCTCTCGAGATTGGCTGGGTCGGGGATGCAACAATCTACCGGGCATACCGCGGCGCACGCTTCATGGTCGTGGAAGCCGACGCATTCCGTACACTTCGACGGCACGATGTAGTAGATGTCCTGCGCGATCGCTGGACTCGTGACGCCGTTGAGCTCCCACGGCACTCCGCCCGCGTAAATCGCCGTGTTCGGACACTCCGGCTCGCACGCTCCGCAGTTGATACATTCGCTCGTGATCGTCGTCGCCATCTCGTAACCAGACCTCAGTTAATTGATGTAGGAAAACCGTACTAGGAAAGCCCGCTACAGCACAGATCACCGATTGTGACGATAACTGCTGAAAGTTTTGTCTGTCAATCACGCTCAATTCAATTCAGCTAATATAGTGTAGCGCGACGCGATGTTCCGAACGGAACCAGCTCACGGTTCTATCACCTTGCGTTCGCAAACGGGTTTTGCAACTATTGGCGAGATTACTCGTCCAGCCATCACTGTTGAATCTCTACTGACAGTGTACGGGGACTGGCTACTGACTTGAACTACTGGAGGAAAGCTCGGATGAAGACAATCCTAAAGGTACTTGGTGTTGTGGCCGTGACCGCGCTCGTAACCGCGTGCGGCCCTGATATGAAGACGATCCAAAACGCCACCGATCGCGCGCAGGCGGATGCGACCAAGGCGGAAGCCTCGGCCAACGCGGCGGAAGCTTCGGCCAATCAGGCTGCGACTGCGGCTCAGCAGTCCGATGCGGCGGCCAGCGAGGCCGAGGATGCGGTTCGTCGGGCGAACGACGCAGTGTCGCGCCTCGAAGCAGCGTTCTCGACGTCGGTCACGAAGTAGTCGCCCAGCCTCGGTTACAGAACCAGCCATTTGAAGCGGTGGCGAAGGGAGCAATCTCCATTCGCCACCGCTTAGTCTTGTCCGCTTCTTTGTAATCCCGAGCGAAGCCTGGGGACTCCTTCCGGGCGAGGGAACCAGAGACTAGTCGTCCGACGATTCTTTGTCGTTGGGATTCGCCGTGTGCCTGAGCGCCTTGCGAACCCGCTCGCGCAGCGTGTCGTCGTTCTCGATTTTGTTCTCGAGCGCCCTGAATTGAGCGACTGTCAGACCTTGCTTCGATGCGGCCTGCTCGACGGTCAGGCTGTGATCTTTCTGCATCGCTTCGTAGACGCTGATGTACTTGTCGACTTGGCTGGTCGGGACATCTTTGTCGTCTTCGTCGCTTTCGGCGGAGGGCGCCGGGGCCGTCGCGGGCTCCGCGGCGAGTTGAAGTGCATGCTGTTGCGGTTTGAAATCGAGCTGGCGCGAGCCGCCGACTGACCCTGCCGGCGCCGGCCACGTGCGCGCGGCCGGCGCCGCGCCGATTGCTCCACAAACTATTGCTATCGCCGCGATCGCCGCGCTCGTGCGCATGCCCGGGTAAGGCTTGTTAATTTGGTACACGTTGAATAGCCTCCGCCGGAAATCCATCCGGCCTGCGACGTTCATCCTTGCACGCCCGGCTAATTTCATAAAGGTACGTATTCCGGATTTCCGTCTTCAATTACGATCGGAGGCCGTCCGCGCACATTTCATAGTTCAACGAATCATTGCTGCCGATGCTGGGACTAGCGGCTCATGCGGAACGTGGGGACAACGCAGCGCGCGCGGCCGCATTAAAGGCGTCGAAGTTTTTCTGTGCCGCCGGCTGTTCAAAAGGCTTACAGACGGGAAGGTGATTTCTCCGCATTGGACGCATCCGAAGTGCCCGCGCTACTGGCATTACGACATGCTCGGCGGACTTGTCGCGATGGCGGAAATGGAGCTGATCGAGGACTTACGCTGCGCCGACGCGCTCGATCTACTCGAGCGCAAGGAGCTGCCGATGCGGTGTCATCGAACCATCGTCCTATTGCATCGCGCGGCGCGATGTTTAAATTCATAGCAGTCCTGCAAGCCGCCGATGTGCTGGCCTGCCGGGCTTAATCCACGACGAGATAGTCACGACGGAGATTTATCCACATGCCAGCCAAAACGGTTGAGCTGCACGAGAGGGCGCGAGTCGGAATTGTGAAGGGCGCGACGCTGGTGATGGAAGCCGCGCGCGTAACTCTGGGGCCCAAGGGCCGCAACGTGATGATCCAGCGGAGCTTCGGATCGCCGACCGTGACCAAGGACGGCGTGACCGTGGTCAAGGAAATCGAACTCGAGAATCGCTTCGAGAACATGGGCGCGAAGCTGATTCGCGAGGTCGCGCAGAAGACCTCCGACATCGCCGGCGACGGCACCACGACCGCAACGGTGCTCGCGGGCGCAATAGTGCGCGAGGGGATCAAGCTGCTCGCCGCGGGATTCCCCGCGATGGAACTGCGGCGCGGAATCGAGGCCGCGGTGGTCAAGGCGGTGGCGACTATCAAGGAGATGTCGCGGCCGGTGAAGGAGCGCGAGCGCCTCGAGCAGGTCGCGACCGTCTCGGCCAACGGCGACAAGCCGATTGGCAAAATTGTTGCCGACGCGATGGACAAGGTCGGCAAGGAAGGCGTGATCACGGTCGAAGAGGCGCGCGGGCTGGAGACGGTGCTCGACCTGGTCGAAGGGATGCGCTTCGATCGCGGCTACCTGTCGCCGTACTTCGTCACCAACGCCGACAAGCTGACGGTCGAACTCGACGAGCCGCTGATCCTGTTCCACGAAAAGAAACTTTCGAACCTTCGCGAAATCCTGCCGCTGCTCGAAAGCGTCGTGCAGACCGGCCGCCAGCTCCTGATAATCGCCGAGGACGTCGAGAGCGAGGCGCTGGCCGCGCTGGTGGTCAACAAGCTCCGCGGCACGATCAAGGTCGCGGCGGTCAAGGCGCCGGGCTTCGGCGATCGACGCAAAGAAATGCTGCAGGACATGGCGATCCTCACCGGCGGCACTCTGATCGCCGAGGAACTCGGCGCCAAGATCGAGAACATCGAGATCGCCTCGCTCGGCAAGTGCAAGCGAGTTCTGATCGACAAGGATAATACGACCATAATTGGCGGCGCCGGCAAGAAGTCCGAGATCCATGGGCGAATCGAATTGATCCGGCGCCAGATCGAAGAGACCACCTCCGACTACGACCGCGAGAAGCTGCAGGAGCGGCTGGCCAAGCTCACCGGCGGCGTCGCCGTGATCAAGGTGGGCGCGGCGACCGAAGTCGAGCTGAAGGAAAAAAAGGCGCGCGTCGATGACGCGGTCCACGCACTGCGCGCCGCGGTCGAGGAAGGAATCGTGCCGGGCGGCGGAGTCGCGCTGGTGCGCGCAATCGCGGCGGTCAATTCGCTCAGACTCGACGAAGACAAAAAGGCCGGCGCGGGAATCGTCGCGGCGGCGATGTCGGAGCCGCTCAAGCAGATCGCGCGCAACGCCGGTCATGAGCCGGAAATCGTTCTGAACGCCGTGCTCGAAGGCAAAGGTGATTTCGGTTTCAACGCCGCCACCGAGGTTTACGAGGACCTCGTCAAGGCGGGCGTGATCGATCCCGCCAAGGTCGTGCGCTCCGCGCTTGAGAACGCGGCGAGTGCCGCCTCTATGATGCTGACGACCGAGGCCGCCGTAGCCGAAGCGCCGAAGAGGCCTGCGCCGATGCCGGCGATGCCCAGCGGTGGAATGGGCGGCGGCATGGGCGGAATGGGTGGTGGCATGGGCGGCATGGGCGGAATGGACGACTACGGCGACGATTTCTAGTCGCTAGCCCGATTGGTGATCATCGAGCAGTTTGAAATGGTTCCGGCGAGGACGAAAAGCGCAATTTAGCGGGAACCAGAAGCATGCGCCTCGAATAGTCGTTTTCGCGCACGAGCAATAGTTACATCGTAAGCAGTTATGAGTAGCTACACACGACCCTACCGAGCACGAGAAGATTGGCAATGAGGCCGAATATTCCGCTGTGAGTCGGCGTAAATGAAATCGGCATCACTGGTTCAATTGTGAGATTAAATTGCACCTTCATAGCACGCCATCGCGACCTGCTGTATATAAATAGCCAGTCGGGTCAATGGTACATGAAGTAGCAATTCACACGACTGAGGCTTGCATAGGGTCGGGAGTTTGTGAGACAAATTGGGAGTCTTAATGCAGGAGCCCGTGAACGAGACTTAGCAACACTCCTGCGCATTCCTTAGGAGGAAGAAATGGAAGGGTTAATGAGAAAATCTTCAAAACTGGTCGGTCTTGCCGGGGCTGTGTTGGCCCTTTCGTTGCTCGCGGGATGTTCGTCGAACGAGCCGGATCCAGCACAGCGCGCCGTCAACGCGGCGAACCAGGCTGATCAAGCGGCGGCGCGCGCGGATGCGGCGGCCCAGAAATCAGCGGCATCGGCGGCGCAGGCCCAGGCGGCAGCGAGCCGCGTAGAGCAGGCGGCCAGCGATGCGAAGGCGGCTGCGGACCGCGCAGAGGCGATCGCGTCGAAGACGATGTCGGGCGTCGCGCGTCATCATACGATGATGCATCACCGGCACCATGCGGCAGCGGCAGCACCGTCCGATGCGGGCGCGGCTCCAGCACCGGCGGAAGGTGGCGCAGCGGCACCTGCACCGGCTCCTGCGACTCCGTAATTTCGCTCAGACTTGATAGTCACGAGGGCGGTTGCTTCGGCGGCCGCCCTCGTTTGTCTATTTGTTGACCGCCGGACTGAGTATTCAGTTCCGGCTTTTGGATTTTCTGACTAGCGACCGCGCCGTCACACCGCTCCGCTCGGAGTTGTGTAGCAATTCAGCTCGCGAACGTTACGATTACTTTCAGCGACTCGGGCTTTTGCGCGGTCGCGAATGCCTCGGTGATCCGTGCGAGCGGGAACCGATGCGTCACCAGCTCCATCGCGTTAATCACGCCGCGCTCGACCAATGCGAACGCCTCGCGCGTTTCGTTGGGTCCGCATGAATAGCTCGGGACAAGCCGGGTTTCGTTGAAGTAGAGGTCGTGCGGCTTGACGAGGAGTTCGTCGTCGGGCGGGGTCGCCGTGAACTGAACGACAGTCGCGCCCTTGCCGGCGGAGGCGATGCCCGCGGTGATTGCCTTCGAAGTGCCGGGGCCGACGATCACAACATCGGCCATCGCGCCGTTGGTGATTTCGCGCACCTGCTCGACGAGGTTGTCGCCTTCGACGACGATTGCGCGATCCGCGCCTAGTTCGAGCGCGCGGCTCGCCCGCGAATGGAACAGGTCGGCGCCGATGATCGTGCCGGCGCCGAGATGCCGCGCGAGCTTCACGTGCATCATGCCCATGATGCCGAGGCCGATGATCAGAATCGACTCGCCGGTCTTGAGCCCTGAGCGCTTGAGCGACTTGACGACGCAGGCCGCCGGTTCGATCAGCACGCCGTCGGCGTCGGCAATCGAGTCGGGGAGCTGCAGCGTGTCGCGCTGATTCGCGGCGCTCACGAGGAAAAACTCCGCCATCCCGCCCGGCACGATGTTAGTCGCGCGCCACGTCGCGCACTGCACGTATTCGCCGCGCCGGCACGCCGCGCATTGAAAGCAGGGCGCATGATGGTGCACGAAAACGCGGTCGCCGGTTTTGAATCCGCGCACCGATGCGCCGGTCTGCTCGACGACTCCCACTGGTTCGTGGCCGAGCACCAGCGGCGCCTTGCGCTTGATGTACCAGGGCATGATGTCGCCGGAGCAGATGCCGCATGCGCTCGCGCGGACCAGGATGTCGCCGTCGCCGACCACGGGCCGGGCGCTTTCCTCAACGCGGATGTCGCCGAAATCGTAGAGCCGTGCTACCTGCATGAAGTTACCGCCATGTTAGAATCGCATCATGCCACGGCCGAAATGTCCGCCGATAGCTGCCGATATAATTGCCGAGATCGGCGACAAAGTCGTTCTGATCGAGCGCAAGAATTTTCCGTTGGGGTGGGCAATTCCCGGCGGCTTCGTCGATTTTGGCGAGACTGTCGAGCAGGCCGCCGTGCGCGAGGCGCGCGAGGAGATCTCGCTCGAGGTCGAGCTGCGCGCGCTGCTGGGTGTGTACTCGCGGCCCGATCGCGATCCGCGCGGCCAGACGATCACCGTGGTGTATGTTGCGCGCGCGTCGGGAACGCCGCGCGGCGCAGATGACGCGAAGAACGCCGCGCTGTGCGATCCGCGCAATCCACCGGCTCCGCTTGCGTTCGATCACGCGGAGATTCTCGCCGACTATGTGCACTGGCTCGAGACGGGTGAGTTTCCAGCTCCATGGCGCAAGCACTAAGGCTCTGACTGCACGCGCGCGCGGAAGATCAGCGCGGCGCTAAGGTACGCGGCTAGCAGCATTGGGAATCCCAAATGCGGCAGCGCTTTGATCAGGGCAGTTGCGATGCAGGCAGCGAGTATCGTGGCGCCGGCAATCAACGAAATCCGAGGGGCGGTTTCGCGGGGCTGGAATCCATCCCAGGCGGCGAGCGTCCCGAACAGATACGCGGGCAGCAGCAGCAGGGTCTCGGGAATCCACGCGAGTGGCGACATCAGAAGAGCAAGCGCGACCCATAGTCCGAACAGCAGACCGTCGAGATCGTCGCGGACGTGTCCCTTAATTGTAGCCGCCGTGGCGATTGCGAGCAGTGCGAGATCGATTAGCGCGGTGATCGCCACGACTGCGAAGAACGGCGCCGCGATGATCGTCGTGCCCGCCTGGTGCGCGACCGCTTTCCGCACAAAGGCCATCACAGTGAGTTCTGCATGCCCGACAATGTGATACGACACCGGCATTTCCTGTGTCACCAGCTCGATCCACCGGGCGGGATTAGTCAGCAGTACGCCCGCGACGAAGCATCCCACAGTCCATGCGAGCGCACGCCATCTGCGGCCAAACAAAAAATATCCCGCCGCTCCCGCGGGATAGAGTTTGAGCAACGCCGCGAGCGCGAGGCACAAGCCCGCGGCAGCCGGGTGCTCGCGGCGCGCGGAGAACCATGACGCGGCCAATAGCGCGAGCAGCATCGGAGTGACCTGCGCGGCGACCATCGCGTTGGCGAACTGTCGCGACAGGACCACCAGCGAAAGCACGATGACCGTCGGCGCGGTGCCCAGCGGAGGAGCGTTTGCGCGCGCCAGCATCAGCACGGCGGCGACGAGGCATAGAATCTGCGCTGCCTCCCAGAGCCAGAATGCGGTTTTCTGGTCGAGCCGGGCCAGCGGAGAAAATACCTCGACGAAGAATGGCGTGTAGTTGCAATAACGCTGACGTTCTAGGCCGGGGCGCAACTCGGTCTTGGTGGTCTGCACTATCCACGGGTCGCCGCCGGTCGAATAATCCGTCCACCAGCCGTAGAAGAAAATGAAATCGATGTCGTCGTAGCGGTGCTGGACCGCGCGCACGCGTTGGGCGAACGAAATTGCCGCGACGATTGCGAGGATCGCCGCCGCAGCCGTGGTAATCGGAAGCCGCCGGATAGAGGTGCGCGAACCCGCCTGGTCGGCCATCGCCGCTAGCGCTTGAGCTTCGCGACGGCGCGCTCGATGCGATCGAATGCCTCGTTCAGATTCTTCGTCGAAGTGGCGTACGAGAGCCTGACATGATCGGGCGCGCCGAAGTCGTTGCCGCCGACGAGAGAGACGTGCGCCTCGTCGAGCAGAAACGCGGCGAGCCCGTCACCGTCGGTGATTTTCTTGTCGCCAAAACGGCTGCCGAGCAACTCCGACACGTTTGGAAAAGCGTAAAACGCGCCCTGCGGAATGTTGGGCAGCTTGAAGCCCGCTATGCGCCGCACGCGTTCGACGACCAGCGCGTTGCGCTCGCGGAACGCCTCGAGCATCGGCTTGAGCGCGTCCTGCGGACCGGTCAGCGCCTCAATAGCGGCGGCTTGCGTGAGGGAATTGGGATTACCGCTGTTCTGGCTCTGCAAGCGGCCGGCAGCCGCGATCGCTTCCTTAGGACCGGCCGCAAATCCGATGCGCCATCCCGTCATCGCGTAGGTCTTCGACAGCGAGTTGAACACGATGCCGTGGGACTTGAGCCGCGGCTCGAGATGGAACAGGTGCGGCGCGAGCCCGTCGTAAACTATATGCTCGTAAACGTCGTCGGACATCACCCAGATGTCGGTATCGACCAGAACCCTCGCGATCGCAGTTAGCTGTTCGGGGCCGTACACGGCGCCGGTCGGATTCGACGGCGAGTTGAGCATGATGCCGCGCGTGCGCGGTGTGATCGCGCGGCGCAAAGCCTCGGGCTCGAGCATAAAGCCAGACGCTTCAGAGCACGGCACGAACTTCGGCTCGGCGCCCGACAGCGAAACCATCGCGGCGAAACTTACCCACGCCGGCGTCGGGATGATGACCTCGTCGCCTTCGTCGAACAGCGCGTTGATAACATTGGCCTCGGCCTGCTTGCATCCGGCAGACGCGATTATCTCGCTCGGCTCGTAGTCGAGGTTGTTGTCGCGCTTGAGCTTCAGCTTGATCGCATTTTTGAGCGCCGCGGTTCCGCCGACCGCCGTGTACTTGGTCTGTCCCGCGGCGAGCGCTTTATCGGCGGCGCGCTTGATGTGCTCGGGCGTGTCGAAATCGGGCTCGCCGGCGGCCAACGAGATGACGTCGATTCCCGCGAGCTTCATTTCGGTAGCGCGGGCGTCGGCAGCAAGTGTGGCTGACGGTTTGATAGCGGCGATTCTGCGATTGAGCTTCAGCATTTTCTAAATCCGGATGCCAAAATGTTGCATGCGCGGCATTCGTCCGCTGCGGCGAGCACAGATTGTATCTGTCCCGGCGTTTTGAAAGAACCGCCTAACCGACTTTGAGCTTTGCGCGCAGCCGCTCGATCACTAGTTCCGGCACCAACTCGGGCAGGCGCTTGCCGTATCCCGCGACTTCCTTGATCAGGTGCGACGAACTGAAGAACAGCCGGGGATTCGAGAACATGAAGACGGTCTCGACGTTCGGGCTCATCTGCTTGTTCATCTGCGCCATCTGCAGCTCGTAGTCGAAATCGGTCACGGCGCGCAGCGAGCGAATCAAGACCTTGGCGCCGATTCGTTCCGCGTAGTCGACCGACAGGCCGCTGAACTTGTCGACGCGCGCGCGCGGCTCGAGGTCGCGGATGACTTCGCGGATTATTTCGACGCGCTCGTCGCCGGTGAACAGAGCCGCATCCTTGTGCGGATTGTAGGTGACCGCAACGATCACCTCGTCGAAGATGGCGACGCTGCGCCGGATGACGTCGACGTGCCCGTTGTGAATCGGATCGAAGCTGCCGGGGTAAACCGCGATCAGCGGGGAACGTTCTTTGCTTTTGTTGGTCATTTTCCTCAGACCATCACTCTGCACTCGGCGCTGGATTGGGTCGCCGGTAAAAGGCGATCCGGTGATCGCCGATGGTTGCAACGAACGCGCGCTCGTGGGCTTTGGGAGCGGGCGGCGCCGCGGGCGCGCGCTTAGATTGTTCCACTACCAGCCATCCGCCGGGCGCGACGAGATTGAATTCACCGAGCAGCGCCAACACCTCCGCACTCATGTCGTCCTTGAACGGCGCGTCAACGAAGACCAGGTCGAACGACTCATGCGAGCGCCCTAGTTCGCCGAGAGCGCGACGCACATCGGACACTACGATGCGTGCGCGATCGGAGAGCTCGAGCTGCGCGAGATTGGCGCGAATCGCCGCGGCCGCGTCGCGCGATGAATCGACAAACGTCACGTGTGCGGCGCCGCGCGAGAGCGACTCGATTCCCAGCGAGCCGCTGCCGGCGAAAATGTCGAGCACGCGTACTCCGTCGAGATCCATCCGCACGGCGAGGCGCGAGAAAATCGACTCGCGCGCCCGCGCCGAGGTTGGCCGCGTGAGCAATCCGCGCGGCGCCTTGAGCCGCCGGCCGTGAGCATGTCCCGCAATAATTCGCATCGCGTCAGTTTTCGAGGCTCCTTCGATCGAATTTCACGTCAGCCTCTTGCCTCGAAGTCGCGGACGATAGATAACCCGTTCTGCCCGACCCCCGCAAGTTCGCGGACGGATTGAGCGGCGAAGCTTGCGCCTCTGGCGGATTTGCGAAATTTTAGCTACCAATCATTAGATTCCCGAACTCAAGAATTTCGATGTTGAAGGCTCAGTAATACTTCTGCCATGCCCGGAGACCAGCAACCCAAGTTTTCCGACGCGGCTCTCAACGAGTACCGCCAACTGCTCGGCCGCTACCCCACGCGGCAGGCCGCGCTGCTGCCGACCCTATGGATCGCGCAGCGCGAGTTCGGATGGCTCAGCGATGCGACGCAGGATTACGTCGCGCGCCTGATGGAACTGCCGCCAGCACATGTGCGCGCGGTAGTCTCATTCTACACGATGTTCCATCGCAAGCCGGTCGGCCGCTACCTGCTCGACGTCTGCACGAATCTCTCGTGCCGGTTGCGCGGCGCGGACAAAATCGTGGATTGCATCCGGCGCAAATTGAAGATCGAGATGGGCGAGACGACGGCCGACGGCAAGTTCACGCTGGGCTCGGTCGAATGCCTGGCGTCGTGCGGCACCGCGCCGATGCTCCAGCTCAATCAGGACGCCTACGTCGAAAATCTCACCGAAGAAAGCACCCTCAAACTTATCGACGAGCTTGCCGCACGTGACAATTGAACTAATCGCCGGCGCGATCAAAGCGATCCTCATGATCGTGCTCGGGTTGAACTTGTCGCTCTTCCTGCTCTACTTCGAGCGCAAGGGCAGCGCGCTAATCCAGGATCGAATCGGATCGAATCGCGTCACGATCACCGGCCTCGGTAAGCGCATGGGGATGCCCAACCTCGGCATCATCAACACCACCATCGCCGACCCGGTCAAAATGTTCACCAAGGAAGATTTCGTGCCGGCCGGCGCGGACAAGTTTCTGCACACGCTCGCGCCGTTTCTCGCACTGTTCCCGGTGATGATCACGTTCGTCGTGATCCCGTTTGGCGACTCAATTTCGATTGCCGGCCATCGCATCGGTCTCGAGGCCGCCAACCTCAACGCGGGCGCGCTCTACCTGCTCGCGACGATCGGGCTTGGCGTGTACGGCGTCGCGCTCGCGGGATGGTCGTCGAACAATCGATGGGCGCTGCTCGGCGGCATTCGCGCGACGGCGCAGATGATCTCGTACGAGCTGGCGATGGGACTTGCGATCGTGTCGGTCATCATGACGTTCGGCACGCTTAACTTGCAGGAAATCGTGCGCGGGCAGGGCGGCGTGTGGTTTGGATTTCTGCCGCGCTGGGGAATTTTCGTGCAGCCGCTCGCCTTCATTCTGCTGCTCGTCGCTGGCGCCGCGGAATCCAAGCGCATCCCGTTCGACCTGCCCGAGAGCGAATCGGAGTTGATCCAAGGGTATTTCACCGAATACTCCGGCGGCAAGCAGGCGGTGTTCATGCTCACCGATTTTGCCGAGCAGTCGCTCGTCGCGATGCTACTGACGACGTTTTTTCTCGGCGGATGGCAGGTCCCGTGGCTCATGCGCGACGGCTTTCATCTACCGGGCGGCGCATTTCTCGCCGTTCCCGCGCTTGCCGTTTCGATCCTGGGCGTTGTGGCGTTCCTGGTGAAGGTCGTCGCGCTGTGCATCTTTCTGGGCATGGTGCGATGGACGCTGCCGCGCTTCCGCTACGATCAGTTGATGCGCCTCGGATGGAAAGGACTGGTGCCGCTCGGACTGTTCAACGTGCTGCTGACCGCATTCGTCGTGGTGGCAACCGGGAGAGTACAGTGATGCCGCCGTTCGTTTACATCTTTCTCGGCGCGCTGGCTGTCGTCTCGGCGCTCGGCGTCGTCGTTCAGCGCAATCCGATTCACTCGCTACTCGCGTTGATCGGAACGCTGATGACGGTCGCAATTCTGTTCATTGCCGAGGACGCCGTCGTGGTCGGCTTCCTGCAAATCATCGTCTATGCCGGCGCGATCATGGTTCTGTTCCTGTTCGTGATCTGGCTGTTGAATCTTCAAGTCGAAACCGGGCCCACGGGTCATCTCGTGCTCAAGTTTTTTGGCTCGCTGGGAGCTGCGCTGCTGGTGGCTGAGCTATTTTCCATCCTCGCTCGGCCTCATCTGCAGGTGAAGTTTACTCGCCAACCCGCAGGCTATGGCTCTCTCGCAAGCCTCGCCGGCAAGCTGTTCACCGACTACCTGGTCGCATTCGAGGTGACTTCCGTGCTGTTGCTGGCGGCGGTGGTCGGTTCGGTCGCGCTCGCGCGCAAGCTGCCCGGCACCGACGATCCGCGCGCCGCGAGGGACGTCGCATCATGATTCCACTCACCTACATGATGTCGCTGAGCGCGATCATCTTCGCCATCGGCGTGGCCGGCGTGATCATCCGCCGCAACATTCTCGTGATGTTCATGTCGATCGAGTTGATGCTCAACGCCGTAAATCTCGCCTTCATCGCGCTCGGCAGCCGACTCGGTTCGATGGACGGGCAGGTGATCGTCTTCTTCGTGATGACGGTCGCGGCGGCCGAAGCTGCCGTTGGACTCGGCATCATCATCTCGATTTTCCGCAATCGTGAAACCGTCCACGCCGACGACCTAACCCTGATGAGATGGTGACCAGTACCAATGACGGTTGAGTTTCCAGCACTCGCGCTTATCCTGCTGTTCCCCGCGCTCGGCGTGGTGTTCAACCTGTTTTTCGGCGCCAGGTGGGGACGCGGCGCCGTCAACGTCGTCGGCCCCGGCGTCATGTTCGCGGCGTTCGGAGTGGCGACGTGGGCATTTTTGAGGCTGCTCGCGATGCCGGCGGGGAGCGCGCTCGCCGTGCATTTATGGGGATGGATCGAGGCTGGCCGCTTCCACGCCGACCTGGGCCTGCGCGTCGATGCGCTGTCGGGCGTGATGGTGATGATAGTTACTGGGGTAGGCGCACTAATCCATCTTTACTCAGTCGGGTACATGGCGCACGACGAGGATTTCGCGCGCTTCTTTACCTACATGAACCTGTTCGCACTATCTATGTTGATACTCATTCTGGCGGACAACTTGCTAATGATGTTCGTAGGGTGGGAGGGCGTCGGACTGTGTTCCTACTTGCTAATCGCATTCTGGTACACGAATCCTCAGTACGCCTATAACGGCCGCAAGGCGTTTGTCGTCAATCGAATTGGTGACGCGGGTTTTCTGCTCGGGATGTTTACCATCGTCGGGACGCTCGGCGCGCACGGTGTCTGGACGCTGAACTTCGTCGAGCTCCGAAACAATGCCGCCCTGCTGGGCGGCGTGGCCGCGACCGCAGCCTGCTTCCTGCTATTCATCGGCGCGACCGGCAAGTCCGCGCAGATTCCTCTCTACGTCTGGCTGCCCGACGCGATGGTCGGCCCGACTCCCGTCAGCGCGCTGATCCACGCGGCGACGATGGTCACGGCGGGTGTGTACATGATCGCGCGGCTCGGCTTTATCTTCACGATGGCGCCCAGCGTACTCGACCTGGTTGCGACAGTTGGCGCGGTCACCGCGCTGTTTGCCGCGAGCATCGCGCTCGTTCAGCCCGACATCAAAAAGGTGCTCGCCTACTCGACCATCAGCCAGCTCGGTTACATGTTTCTCGGCGTCGGCTCGGGCGCGTATGCGTCGGGCGTCTTCCACCTCATGACCCACGCGTTCTTCAAGGGCCTGCTGTTTCTGTGCGCGGGCTCTGTTATTCACGCGCTCGGCGGCGAGCAAGACATGAACAAGATGGGCGGGCTGCGCCGCAAGCTGCCGATCACGTTCTGGACGATGTTTATCGCGACGCTCGCGATCGCAGCGGTACCTCCATTATCGGGCTATTTCTCCAAGGACCTGATCCTCGAAGCCGCGTACGACTCGGGACACTCGTGGCTCTGGCTCAGCGGTGTGATCACCGCCGGGCTCACGTCGTTCTACATGTTTCGTCTGATCTTCATGACGTTCTTCGGCGCCTCGCGCGTCGACTCCGAAGTAGAGCATCACATTCACGAATCGCCGGCCGTAATGACTATTCCGCTGATCGTACTGGCTATTCTCGCGACAGTTGGCGGATGGGTAAATCTTCCCGACGGATTGCTGTGGGGAAGCACGTTCGTGCGATTCCTCGCGCCGGCGGTCGGCACCTTCAAACCGGTCATCGAAGCGAGCCCGACCTCCTTGTCGCTCTTCGCGAGCGCCGCTTCGGGCCTCGGAATCTTACTTGCTTACATGTTCTATCTGCGCCTGCCGGGTTTACCGTTCCTCCTCGCGTGGCGGCTGAAGGCTCCTTACGACTTGCTACTCAACAAGTACTACATCGATGAACTATATAACTTCATCGTCACGCGTCCGCTGTTCTGGGTATCGAACAATGTGCTCAACCGCGCGATCGACAGCTTCGTGATCGACGGCGCCGCCGATGGTGCCGGACTCGCCGTTCAGACTGGAGGACAGGTGGCGCGGCGCGCTGAGACCGGCAACGTCCAGCACTACGCATTCGTTTACCTGCTCGGCGCGTTGGGTATCGTGGCTTACTACCTGTTCCTGGTGACTGGCCGATGAACGGCGGCTTGCTCACCGCTTTGATTTTCCTGCCGCTGATCGGCGCGCTCTTCATTCTGATGCAGAGCGAAGAGCGCGCGATTTGGAACTCGGCTTTCATTTTCTCGCTGCTGCCACTTGCGTTGAGTTTCTATGTCCTTGCGAAATTCGATCTGCACATGGCGGATTACCAGTTTGCCGAGCAGTATGACTGGATTCCCGCATTCGGGATTACATACCACCTCGGTATCGACGGGATTAGCCTGTTCCTGGTTCTACTGACTACTATCTTGATTACTCTGTCGATCCTCTACTCCGGCGGCGGAGATATCGAGGAGCGTCCGCGTGAGTTCTGCTTTTTCATGCTCGTGCTGGAAACGGGACTGCTCGGCGCGCTGCTCTCGGTCGATCTGTTCCTGTTCTACATGTTCTGGGAAGTGATGCTGATTCCGATGTACTTCCTGATCGGCATCTGGGGGCACGGCCGCAAGATTTACGCCGCCATCAAGTTCGTATTGTTCACGATGGTTGGGTCGCTGCTGATGCTGGCCGCGATCCTGTACCTCGTGTACCAGGCGCACGAGCATTTCAACCGCACCAGCTTCGATTTGCCGTTGCTCTACCAGGTGCCGCTCACCGTGACCGAGGCGCGCTGGCTGTTCGCGGCGTTCGCGCTCGCGTTCGCGATCAAAGTCCCGATGTGGCCGGTGCATACCTGGCTGCCCGACGCTCACACCAACGCGCCCACCGCGGGTTCCGTGATCCTGGCCGGCGTGATGCTCAAGATGGGCACCTACGGCTTCCTGCGTTTCGCGATCCCGCTGTTCCCCACGGTCGCCGTCGAGGCGATTCCGCTGTTCATGGCGCTGGCCGTGATCGGGATCATCTACGGCGCGCTGGTCGCGATGATGCAGCCCGACCTCAAACGCTTGATTGCCTATTCGTCGGTTAGTCACCTGGGGTTCGTGATGCTCGGAATATTCGCGCTCAACCCCGAGGGTATCGACGGCGCGATTTACCAGATGCTTAATCACGGCGTATCGACCGGCGGATTATTTTTGCTGGTCGGGATGCTTTATATGCGCCGCCACACGCGCGAGATTTCCGAGTTTGGCGGCCTGTGGAAGCGCGTGCCCGTTTACGCCGCGGTCTTCATGGTCGTGATGCTCTCGTCGATTGGCCTGCCCGGGCTCAACGGTTTCGTCGGCGAGTTTCTGATCATGCTCGGCGCGTTCTTGAGAATCAGGCTGGCTACAGTTTTCGCAGTCGTGGGCGTGATCCTGGGCGCGCTCTACATGCTCTGGACCTACGAGCGCGTGATGTTCGGGCCGATCACCAAGGCCGTGAACGAAACGATCAGCGATCTGAGCGGTCGCGAGATTGCCGTGATGGTGCCGGTGATCGCGCTGATGCTGTTCATGGGACTCTTCCCGCGTCCGCTGATCAGCCGGATCGAACCGTCGGTGACCGCAATGCTCGCGAGAGCGAATTTCGCGCAGGCTCGTCTGGAGATTGAACGACAACCGAATCTAACGGCTACTCTGCCGAAACTGAACCGCGAACCTGAAATTGCGGCGGCCGCACGATGAGTCCTTTCAACCTCGCCGCGATCAACTTTGTCTGGCTGCCAATCCTGCCGATGGTTGTCGTCGCAGTGGCCGCGATGGTGGTGCTGTTGGCCGGGGTGCGCGTTGACGACAGCGAAAGCGAAGGCCTGGGACTGGTGACCCTCGCGTCGCTGGGCGTTGCGTTCGTGTTCACGCTCGGAATCGTCGGGCAGTACGGCATCGCTTTTGCCGGCGCGATCTCGATCGACAGCTTCTCGGCATTTTTCGAGCTGGTGATTTTGATCGCCGCCATGTTCACCGTGATGATGTCGCTCGACTACGCCGCCGAGAACCATATTCCCGGCGCCGAATACTACTCGCTGCTGCTGCTCTCCGCGCTCGGCATGATGCTGATGGCGACGGCCGGCGACCTGATCGTCGTCTTTCTCGGCCTCGAGACGATGTCGATCCCGGTTTACGTGCTGGCGGGAATCATGCGCCGCAACGCGAAGTCGAATGAGGCGGCGATCAAATATTTTCTACTCGGCGCGTTCTCGACCGGTTTCCTGCTCTACGGAATCGCGCTGGTTTACGGCGCGACCGGTACTATCAAGCTCGGTCCGATTCACAACGCGCTTGCTTCCGGCGCGCTGGGATCGAACCCCCTGCTGCTGCTCGGCATCGGCCTGATGGTGATCGGTTTTGGCTTCAAGGTCGCCGCCGTGCCATTTCATATGTGGACGCCGGACGTCTACGAAGGCGCGCCGACGCCGGTGACCGCCTTCATGGCGGTGGGTGTGAAGCTTGCCGCGTTCGCCGCCTTTGTTCGCGTCTTCCTGGTCGATCTCGAATCCGTCGGTGCACATTGGCAGACTGTGTTGTGGGTAGTTGCGGCACTGACGATGACCGGCGGGAATCTAATCGCCGCCGTCCAGACCAACATCAAGCGGATGCTTGCATACTCCGCCATTGCACACGCGGGCTACCTGTTGCTGGGGATGGCCGCGGGAGTGCGATCGGGCCCGGCGATTCTGTACTACCTACTCGGTTATGCATTCACGAATCTTGGCGCGTTCTCAGTAGTAATTGCGCTCGAACGGCGCGGAGAAGTAGGTAATCAGATTAGCGACTTTCGCGGACTGGCGGCGCGCCAGCCGTTGCTTGCTGGTGCGATGGCCATCTTTCTATTGTCGCTGACCGGGGTTCCTCCGATGGCCGGCTTCGTCGGCAAGTTCTACATCTTCAGCGAGGCGCTGCAGCAGGGCTACGTCGGACTGGTAATAATCGCAGTACTCAATAGTGTAGTCTCTGCATATTACTACTTTTATGTACTAGTCGCGATGTATATGCAGGAGGGCGGAGTCGAAGTCGAGCGACTGAGCAGTCGTCCTGCGCTGGTCGCGGCAATCGGGCTGGCAGCGCTCGCTACAATCTTGATTGGAGTTTATCCGCAGCCGTATATCGCGTCCGCCGCCAACGCTTTTCATTCCGCCGGCGGCGCCGAGGGAATCCACGCCGCCGCGCTCGGCCAGTAGTGCGGATCTTTCGACCGCCGTTACTTGCGGCGCGCGGGATTCTTCGACACGAGCTTCTTTGCGGATTTCTTCGGCTGCTTCGCCGGCGCCCTTGGCTCAGTCGCAGCCTGCTGGCTGGTCACGCCGCCCGCGTAAGCGTCGGCTTCGATCTCGATCATCATGTGTGGATTCGCGAGCCGGCGCACTTCGACAATCGTCGATGCGGGCGGCGAGTCGGCAAAGAATTCCTTGTGCGCGCGCGCCACTTCCGCGAAACGTCCCATGTCTGTGACGAACATCCGAGTGCGAATCACGTGATGCATCGCGAGACCCTCGCGCTCAAGAGCCGTGCGAATATTCGCGAGCGCCTGGCGCGCCTGCGCGTACATCTGGCCCGCGCCGACGATCAGCCCGCGCTCGTCGGTGGCCGTGGTGCCCGAGACCGCGACAACGTCGCCGGCCCGCACGAGGCGCGAATAGCCGGCGATCGGCTCCCACGGCGTGTTGCTCGAGATTCGCGAGATCGCGCTCATCGTAATCTCCCTCTCCGCTAGCGAAGTCGTACGCGCGCGCGAGTCTATTCTTAAGCGTCGCGACCGGGGTAGGCCTCTTCGAGTTCCCGCGCCACCGAGCGCATCGGCGGACCGACCAGCCGTCCCGACGGCATCAGCCAGTTGCGAATTCGCGTGAGCGTCGGCACGCTCGCGGTCGGACGCTCCGCGCTTCGCACCATGTCGAGTTCGTGCTCGACGATTTGAGAATTGTGCCGATTTGCGAGCCCTATGCCCGCGAAAATAACGCGCCGCTCTTCCACCCTGCTACCTCCACCTCATCCGCCCTAAGGCGCCAAATGCTGATCGAATGATACAGATGCCCACGAAATAGTCAAAAAATTTCTTGCACGCGGACTGCGGGCCGCTCGCGCCGACGGACTGTGAATACCCGGCAAAACGCGCGCTTGAAGTTACGCGGCGCCTGTCGTATTCTTGCCCCGTTTCAAATTTCCGCGCTCAAGTGAGCACCGACCAACCAAGGAGAAAGCGATGCGCAAGGTCCTGCTTCTGGCACTAGTTTCGATGTTCTTCGCGACGGCTTGCACTAAAACCGAAGAGACGGCTCCAGCCCCCGAAGCTTCCGCCTCGGCTGCCGCGAGCGAAGCCGCCAGCGCCGCTGCCGCTCCCAGCGCTGCGGAGGCGGCAAGTCCGGCTGCCCCAGCCAGCCCGGCCGCGCCGTAATTCACTTCGTTTCCTGAGCGGGTTCCCGCGCGCCGTTTAGAGCCGTCGGCGCGCGGGAGACTCGCTGACCGCGCTCCCCGGGGAAGAACCTTGACTCGGACCCGCTTGGGTTTCCGCCAGTGCTCGTCAAGCATCATTTCCGAGACTCCAGCAGCTACTGCTCCTCGTCAGGCTCCTTCTCATATCCGCCGCTGCTTTCCACGGATTCTGTTGACGCCTCAGGCGCGGCGTGAGGCTCTTCGCTGCGAATTATCTCGACCGCGCGATGCGCCGCTTCTCCCGCAAGCTTCTTCAGTTCCTCGGATTTCCGCGCCAGTTCCGCCGTTGTGCGCGATAGCTCCGACCTCAGCTCCGCGGACTTCTTCGTGTACTCCGCCTTGAGCTCCGCAATCTTCGCGAGCGCCTGCTGACGGGCCGCGTCGCGCTTGCCGGCGGCGCCCAGCGCCGATTTCAGAGCTGAGGCGAGCTTGCGGCCCTGGTCGCGCAGCGCCGCCATCTGCGACGCGAGTCGCGCGCGAGCTTTTTGCGCCTCGCTCTTGACGCGCGCCTCGATCTTTCGCGCCCTTGTCTCGCGCTCGAGCCTGACCCTCAGACCCTTGACGGTCTTGCGCAGTTGCTCGAGTTGCTTGTGCGCGGGGTTCGCAGCCTTCTTCGTCCGCTTCACCGCCTTTTTCTTTGTCGGCATCCGTCCCTCCGTTGCAAAACGTTTTTTCCCCATTTCCAGCTAAGTCCCGTTCGAACAATAGATCAATGCGGAGTCAAAGTTGGACACTTCGGGTTGGTCTCTTCGCACGACGCTAGTGCTACGATGCGTTCGCAATGGCGACCACCGTCCCCAAACCCGCCGCTCCTTCCGACCAGCTGAAGCCCGGTCTCTCACTTTTCGATTCCGTGACCCTGGTGGCCGGCTCGATGATCGGCTCGGGCATCTTCATCGTCTCTGCCGATATCACGCGCCAGGTCGGCACGCCGGCCGCGTTGCTTCTGGTCTGGCTGGTCGCCGGCGTGATGACGATTGCGGGCGCACTCGCATACGGCGAACTCGCCGCGATGATGCCGGCTGCGGGCGGCCAGTACGTCTATCTGCGCGAGGCCTATGGCGGGATGTGGGCGTTCATGTTCGGCTGGACGCTGCTGCTCGTCATCCAGACCGGCACGATCGCGGCCGTCGCGGTTGCGTTCGCGCGGTTCGCCGGCGTCATGTGGCCGGTGCTCGGCTCGAGCCTCTGGGTCGGCGCCGGCGGCGCGGGACTGTCGGGCGAACGCGCGGGCGCGATCATTGTGATCGCAGTTCTCACCGCCGCCAATCTGCGCGGCCTCGACATGGGCAAGTTGCTGCAGAACTCTTTCACCACCGCCAAAATTCTCTCGCTCGGTTTGATCGTCGTCGTCGGATGCGTGCTGCTCCCTAATCCAGTTGCGACTCATGCAAACTTCGGCGGCTCGACCGCATTCTTCGGCAGCCCGTCGATGTCGATCGCGGGAGCGGGCGTGTTCGGCGCCGCGATGGTCGGTGCGCTGTTCTCGGCCGACGCGTGGGCGAGCGTCACCTTCGCTGCCGCCGAGGTCCGCAATCCGAAACGCGATCTCCCGCTTGCGCTTGCGTTTGGAACGGGCGTCGTCATCGCGCTCTACATCCTCACCAACGTCGCCTACCTCTGCGAGCTGCCGGCGACGGGAACTGCGGACGCGGCCAGCGTGGTGGGACGCGGGATCGCGCACGCATCGAGCGACCGCGTCGCCGCCGCCGCGATGCAAGTAGTGTGGGGCGGCGCGGGCGCGAAGATCACGGCAATCCTCGTGATGATCTCCGGCTTCGGATGCGCCAACGGACTGATCCTCACGGGCGCGCGCGTCATCTACGCGATGTCCCGGGACCGCGTCTTCTTCGCCGCCGCCGGACGCCTCAATCGCGCGAGCGTGCCCGCCGTCGCGCTCGTTATGCAGGGAATCTGGGCCGCCGTTCTCACCTTGTCGGGCACTTATTCCGAACTGCTCGACTACGTGATCTTCGCGCAGTTGATGTTTTACGTGCTGACGGTGTCTGCCGTATTCGTGCTGCGCCGGCGGCTGCCGGGCGCGCCGCGTCCCTACCGCGCGTGGGGCTATCCGATCGTGCCGGCGCTCTACGTCCTCGCGGCCTCGGCCCTGATGATCGATCTGTTGATCCTGAAACCCCGCTTCACCTGGCCGGGACTGCTGATCGCGCTGAGCGGCGTCCCGATCTACTACAGGACAACCCGCTCTCGTTCCGCGCGGCGATAGTTACTGGTTTCGCTGGACGTCGGGACTTGAATTGTCGGGACTTTCTTCCGTCGTGGTAGGGAGCGGCGCGCCCGCCTGCGCGCAGTCGGTCTGCCCCAGCTTGCCGCCGCGGAACTCCTGCACAATCGAAGTCAGGATGTAGGTGCTGCGCTCGGGCGACTGATTGCCGGCGAGCTTGAACAATTCAGCCGCGTTGCGTGCCGCTTCGGTGGCATCGTGGTCGTTCTTCGGCAGTCCGTAGATCTGAAATACCTTGCACAGCGATTCGATCCCGTCCTTTCGGTCGCCCTCGGTAATAGGAGCGTTCGAACCCTGTGCTGACGGCGCGGATTCGCTCGTTGCGCTTGTCCCGGCTAGGTCGCGCACCACTCCGCGAAGAAAGGAAAAAATCAGAAACAACACGACTAGGGCGGCGATCGCCCGTCCTGCCCGCTGACCCGCGGAAAGTTCGCTCCATGGGAGCAGCTCGAATCCGCCCTTGCCCGTGCCGCCCCCGCCAGGAGCGGGCGTGCGAATCGTCGGCGTGCGAATTTCGGGTTTGTACGGCTTAGGCTGCGGCGATGTTGCGCGTGTCTGTGGCGAAGGAGCGGGCTTGCCACTCGGCTTCGGCTGAGGCGACATCGGATCACTTGCCGGCCTCGCCAGCGGAGTCGCGCAGTACCCGCAGAATGCTGTGCCCTCGGGGTTATCTTTGCCGCACTGCCCGCATGCAGGCATCAAATTACCTTGGCCATATCTGCAAATTTTCGCGGAACCAGCGAACCAGCCCCCAGGCAGTTGTTCCCAGCCCCGTCTTTCCCCCTACCGCAAAGTCTTTGGCTGTCCGACGAGGCACAAGCCATAATCGGCGACTCTACAAGTATGAAAGCTACAGCCGCGGCGCCCAAAGTCAATATGGCTGACAAAAATTCACTGCGCGACAAATTTGCTGCTCCTAGCTACTTCATCGCTCCGGCTCTCTGATTTGCTGGACGCCCCAGGCATTTCTGCAACCATTTTTCCGCGGTCGGAACTGACGAAAGATCCAGTTGGATGTACCGCGCAATACTCATAACCGACGCCACGTTCAGATCCGCAATCGTGAATTCTTTGCCTAGCAGGTACTCCGACTTCCGCAGATGATCGTCGAGCACCTTCAGCGGCGCCTTCAGCTTCTCGACCGCCGCAAGCGCCACCTTCTCGTCACGCTGCGCGGCCGGCAGCATGATTCGATGCTCGAAAATTTCGATCAGGCGCGTTTCCACCTCGGTCATGCCCCAAAGGCTCCACTGATAGCATGCGCCATGACCCTCGACGGTTGAGGGCCACAGGGGCGCCTTCCCGTATTTTTCCGCGACGTACAGATTTATTGCCATCGACTCCCACAGGATCGTCCCGTTGTCGTCGAGCGTCGGAACATGCCCGTTCGGATTTACTTTCAGGTACTCCGGTTTTCGCGTCTCGCCCACCAGCACCTGCTCAAATTTGACGCCGGTCTCTTCCAATGCCCACAGGCTTCGCCCCGCGCGCGACATCGAAGATCCGTACAACTTGATCATCCTGGTTCCTCCAGTTTCCCGGTCAATTCACATCGCGCCGCTCGGATGCATTTCCATTCCATGCATGCAACAATCGATCGCGATGTCATTACGCCATGCGAACCGCCCGTTCGCAATTGTTGCGATACTGCTATTCGCGGCAGGCATCGCGCGCGCACAAGAAGGCGCGGTGCCGATCCCCGATTCCTCATACAGCGACGGCGCCAATAGCTATCAGTCACCGACCGACCTGCCGATGCCCGCGCCGGACGATCCGACTAATCCTAACACTGTGACAATTCCAATTCCGGGTGGCGGCCAAATTACGGTTGACGGTCCCGACGCGCCTAGCGACACGTCCCTGCCAATCCTGCCAGGCTCGCAATGGGGCACACAGCAGCAAACCCCATACTCGCACGATGTCGGCCCGATTGGGCCGTAGCGCGGCTCGAACCTTCAATAGGCCGCTTCCAGAATCTTAACCAACTGCTCCGGCATCACGTCCGCCCCGACGGTATTCGCTCGCTTCACTTCTTCGAGGACTGTCCCCGCGATTCGCGAGATCTCCTCGCGCGGCACGCCTACATCACGCAGCCGCGTCGGCACCTCGAACTTGCCGATAAACTTTGCCGTGCGATCGGCGCATTCCATCGCCGATGAGCGCGGACTGCGCGCGTCGAAGCGCACGCCGAATCCGTCCGCGATCGGCGCGAAACGATCCGCGGCGACATCGGCCATAAAGCGCATCACATGCGGCAGCGTGATGCATGACGTGATGCCGTGCGGGACGTTCCACATCGGTCCGATCTGATGCCCCAACGCGTGCGAGATTCCGCCGCGCGTGTTCGACATGCCGAAAATCGAGAGCCACGCCGCGAGCTGGCATTGCACGCGATGCTCGAGTTCGTCATTGCCATGCGTTTGCAACGACGGCAACAAATGCGCATTCAGCAGTGCGATCGCCCGCGTCGCGAGCGTGTCGGTGACAAGCTGATGGCGCGTCGAGTATGAACCCTCGACCGCGTGATCGAGCGCGCGCATCCCCGTCGACGCCCACAGCCATGCCGGCGTCTCCGCAGTCAGCGCCGGATCGAGAATTACCACCCTTGCTTGCAGGCGCGGGTCGGCCACTCCGCCTTTCACTTTGGTGGATTCGTCGGTGACGCCGCCCGCCGGCGTGAACTCGCCCGCCGACAACGTGGTCGGTATCGCGATATGCAGAATCTCGCCGCCGCCCGCATCCGCTGCAGCCGCGCCCGCGAAATCGATGGTGCGCGAGCCGGCGCGGCCGCCCATCAACTGCCACGCCGCGTTCTTCACTGTGTCGATCGGACTGCCGCCGCCGAAAGTCACCATCGCATCGGCGCCGACTCGACGCGCCTCCGCCACCAATTCCGTGACGGTATGCGACGGCACATGCTGCGCCGCGCCTGTGAACACTCCCGCCAGCGGGACGCCGGCCGCGCTCTTGACCTTGTCCAGCAGTTTCGAGCGGCCGAGCGTCTTGCCGGTCACGATCAATGCGCGCTTCGCCCCGCGCCGCGACAATTCGTGTCCGAGCGATTCGACTTTGCCGACACCAAAGACAACCGTCTCGAGCCGCGTGAAATGAGACTCGCCCGAAGTCGTGTTCAATTTTTTTCTCCTTACTCCCCAAAATCACATTTTGGTGCTTATCGCTACCGAAAGCACGGCCCCGACGCTTGCGATGCCAATCGAACAGGGCGGACACTGGCACAGCCACTTTCGATTGTTACTCCCGCATTCGATCGCTTTTACAAGGACAGGTTAAACATTGAAACTACGGCACACTGCCGTCGCGCTCGCGCTTCTGGGCTGGTATTTGATGATGCCGCCGCAAACCAAGTTCTGGTGGATCGGCGCGCAACGCTCCGATGATACGGCCCCGCTCAACCGGTGGACGAATACCCAGTCGTTCGACAAGGCGCAACTATGCGAGGCGGCTCGGATGTCTACTCGGGTGCAGTCTGGAGCAATATGCGTTGCCACCGACGATCCTCGCCTCAAAGGCTTTTAGTACTTGAGGAACAACACAAAAAAGTGAGTGGGCTGGTTTTTGTGATACGATCGCAAGTACCCTCACCTACCGGCCGCGATACGACCGGCCGCCGCTCCCGTACGTAACGGGCGCGGTAGGATTAGCTTCGTCAGGACGACACAAAAAAAGTTCTAACCGGACCCTACGAGTACTCAGGGTAAACTCCGCCCGCATCCTTATCTTAATACTGGGTGCAGGGTCACCCCTGCTTACGGATTGATTATCACTAGAGTGCCGGTGGGGAGCAGGCGTTTCAGTTCTTCGACGTCTTCGTCGTCCACTGAGATGCATCCTGTGGTCCAGTTGACGTCGCCGCTGTTCAGCAGTGGATTGTCGGTGCCGTGGATTCCGATTCTGCCGCCCACTCCTACCGGATGGCCGTCTTCATTCGGCACCTCGCCGCCGTCGCGTAGTTGCTCGTAGCGATGGCGGTCAATGTCGTTCGGATAGTTCAGCGTAAGGAACCAATCCCAGCGGCGGCTCGGGTGCCTCCCGATGATTGTGTAAACACCCTCGGGTGTGCGCCGGTCTCCCTCCCACAGTTTTGTGCCGGGCTCGAAGCTGCGCCCGAACACGGCGTGGTAGTCCTTAAACAGCCGGCCCTTGTAGTAGACGACGAGTCGGTGGCGTTTTTTGAAAACATTCACCGACCAACTGAGCGGATCCATAAAAGCGATATCGCGCGTCTTGTCGAAGAGAAGCTGACCCGGAGTCGGCACGCGATCGGTGCGGACTCCGTCGATTTTCACCTGCGGGAGCGGAGTTGGGGTCGCCGTAGGCGTGGCCGTCGGAACCGGGGTGTCCAGGACATCGGGCGGCGGGGGGCCCGGTATCCCCGAATTGACGTACTTCTGGTTTGGACTGTAGTAGGGAGCCGGCGGCTGTACGCCTGCTTTCTCCGCGTCGTCCGCGGTGATCGGCGTGATCGATTGCGCGACCGCCGGGGCGGGTCCGGCGAGCGCGGGCCCGACGGCACACGTCATAGCTATTGTCGCGGCAATCAAGGCGCCGGCAATCGATCCGGCAATCCTGCCCATCAGCTCCAGCAAAGCTCCAGCATCGCGGTCACATTATCCATTTTGTGAACGCTTGGTGCGAAGGTCAATTGTACAGTACCGTCAATCTCCCGGGAGCTGCATTCGATGGACAACAATCTTGCGCGCGCGATGGCCGGTTTCACCACCGGAATATACGTTTTGACCACGCAGGAGAATGGGCGATGCCACGGGATGTCGTCGTCGTGGGTGGCGCAGGTCTCGGGCGAGCCGGTGATGTTCACGGCGGCGGTCGATACTGCGCACTTCAGCAACGGCGTGATCGTGAGGACAGGTGCGTTCGGACTGAACGTCGTGGGACACCGCGGGCGGGAGCTCGAAGATTATTTTTATTCACCGCGCGCGCGCCGCAACAACAATCTCGACCGGATCGAATTCGAATCGTCACCGACGCTTGCGGTGCCGTGGCTGAAACTCGCGATGATCGCTCTGGAAGCCCGCGTGATCGACAGCCGGGTCGTGGGCGACCATACGATTTTCGTCGCGTCGCCGGTGAATGTGCGCGTGAGCGCGAACGATCGGCCGTTGACGTCGCTCGATCTCGACTACGTTTATCTCGGCGGCCGGCAAGTCTTTGCTCGCGATCGCTCGGGATGGGACTGACCCGCCTCACGCTAGGCCCGCTCAAGCCCTTCTAACATGGACGAAGTCCCGCTCCCGCGGAGGTGCCGATTTCTTTTTTCTTGATACTGGGTGCAGGGGTCACCCCTGCCTTTGACCGTCGGCAAAATCGTTTGATAGCATCCGCGCGCGGAGAGATTTGGATGCCAATCGAAAAGAACGAACTGCGGCGCGTGATGGGTCATTTCGCGACCGGCGTTACCGTGATCACGTCGATTCGGAGCTCGGGCGAGCTGCACGGCCTGACTGCCAACGCGTTCACGTCAGTCTCGCTGATTCCGCCGCTGGCGCTGGTCTGCGTGGACAAGAAGGCCGAGAGCTATCCGTGTTTCGAGGAGAGTAAAGTCTTTACCGTCAACGTGCTGGCGTCGGACCAGGAAGCGTTGTCGCGCAAGTTCGCGGTCAGCGGCGGCAACAAGTTCGAAGGCGTCAGTTACAAAATCGGCGCGAACGGCGCGCCGATCCTCGACGGCGCGCTCGCCTACCTCGAGTGCAAGGTGACGACCGCGATCGACGGCGGCGACCATACGATTTACCTCGGCGAGATCGAGCAGGCCGAAACTCCGCACGAGGGCAAGCCGCTGCTTTTTTTCCGCGGCGGCTACCGCGAGCTTGGCGACTAGCTCGCATACGCCATCGTGAGCGCTCCGGCACGACTACCCGGAATTAGCGTTTTCCTGCCATCGCATAACGAGGAAGGCAACGTCGAGCGCGTCGTGCGCTCGTGGGTCGCCGAATGCCCGCGCGTCGCGGATGACTTCGAGGTGATAGTGGTTGACGACGGCAGCCGCGATCGCACCGGCGAGATCGCCGAACGACTCGCCGCGGAGGACTCCCGCGTCAAGGTCGTGCGTCATCCGGTCAACCGCGGCTACGGCGGCGCGGTGATCTCGGGAATCCGCGCGGCGACCCAGCCCTACGTGCTGCTATGCGACGGCGACGGGCAGTTCGATCCGTCAGATCTGGAGCGTCTGACCCCGTTTGTCCCCGGATACGACGTAGTTGCCGGGCATCGGGTGCGCCGCGCCGACCCTCTGATGCGCAGAATCAACGGCAAGGCGTGGACGACGCTGGTCCGGGTTCTGCTCGGCATCACGATCAGCGACATCGATTGCGGCTTCAAGTTGTTCAAGCGCGAAAAGCTCGACGGGATGGAATTGCGCGCGCATGGCGCGATGATCTCGACCGAGCTGATGGCGCGGCTGGCGGGCCGTAACGCAAAGGTAAAAGAGGTGGACGTGCAGCATCTGCCGCGCCTGACCGGCGAGCAATCGGGCGCGAATCTCAAGGTGGTTGCACGGGCGTTTAAGGAGCTCATAGCGCTATATCGCGAGCTTAGAGCCGAGCGGGAAGGGCGGACGCAGGACGGTTCCGCGCAGCCGTGAAGAGGGACCAACGCATACGCAAAGCGGATAGACGATAGACCGATTGCGTCATCGCGGCGTGCTCTCCCGAGAAATTATGGCATTGTTCCCTCAACATCTTGCCGTCACCCCGATGGCACAGGTATAGCAATAGCCTAGTCACATTGCGGCCCATTAAGGGACCGCCCAGATCAAGGAGATCCACGAGTATGAAGCGCACCCTTTCAGTTCTTTCCGCAGCTTTCTTCGCCGCCGCGTTGGCGATGCCGGCTTTTGCCCAAGCCCCGGCTGCGGCACCTGCGGCGCCCGCAGCGGCAGCCCCGGCGCCCGAGGCGAGCATGGCAGCCCCGGCTGCGGAATCATCGCCGGCGGCGACCCCCAAACATCATCACCGCCATCACCACAAGGCAGCCGCCGCGAGCAGCGAAGGCGCGATGGCGTCACCGGCGGCGGAAGCATCGCCGGCCATGGCTCCTCCAGCCAATCCGTAACAGCTTGACGGATAATTCGACAGGGCGACCGCACGCAGCGGCCGCCCTGTTTCGAATCGCCTGAGGAACTTCGATCCATTAAGGGTCGGGGGGGCACAGTTTGGCTTTGCCTCCGGCGTTCGGTCGGTCGCGCGAACCCGGATTTATCCGGAGCGCGGCAGGCACGACGCCTTTTCTTGAGCGCGCAGCGTTGCAAAACGCGCTGCGCGTTTTTTTGTGGCGAAAATTCCTGCTACCATCAAATTTCTTCCCGCGGGAATCACGGGTCCGCGAGGGGATAATAAGTTGTTGGGCTTTCGGCGTTCGAGCATTTGTCTTGTCGCTCTGATCGCGCTGGTATTCCAGTCGCCGATCAGCGCGCGCGCGAGCGCCAAAGACAGTTCTTACGATGAGCAGGTTTGCGATCCGCTGGCTGACTATTTTCTGGGCATGGAAGATTATCCTGAAGCAATCCGCCGTCATCGCGTAGTGATCGACGACGATCCCGGCAACGCGCTCGCACACTATCATTTGGGTTTCGCGTACGGCGTCGTCGGCGAGCATCGCCAGGAACTCGCCGAGTATCAGAAAGCGATCAGCCTCGGCCTCGACGATTGGCAGTTGTTCCTGAACCTCGGCCTGCTCTATCTCGAAGGCGGACAGACGCGAGACGCGACTCAAGTGCTGCGGCTGGCCGCCCTGCTCGGACCGGAGCGGCCCGAGACGCATTTCAACCTAGCGCTCGCGTATGAGCGGCGCGGGGCACTCGCACAAGCCGAGCAGGAAGCGCTACTGTCGCTACAGATCGATCCGAGTCAACCGGACGCGCGCAACACGCTCGGCGCAATTTACGCCGAGGAAGGCAACTACGTCAGAGCGAGCCAGGAATGGAACGAGCTGGTTGGTGAGATTCCCGATTACACGCCCGCGCGGACCAACCTCGCGATTCTGCAACACGTCGAGAGCGGCGGCGGCTCGAAGGGCGCGGTCGACTCCCGCGGTTTCATTCGCGTTCCCTAAGCGCGGCGAATCGGATCACGACAGACGACAAGGGCACGTGATGGATTTGGGGAAGTGGTGGAATTTGTCGGGGTGGCGTCAGGCGGTCGCTAGTCTGAAATTGGTATCATCGTTCGGCCTGGCAGTAATATTGAGCGCGGTCGTCGTGCTGGCGGCGTCGCCGGCGGACGCGACTGCGCAATGGCGCCGGGTGCATAAGCCGGTTCATTCGAAGCGGGCTGCCAGGGCGGCCACTTCCCGCGGACCTCTCTACAAAGGCGCGCTGCTCGAGGATGCGGACAGCGGCCGCGTGCTGATGGCCTACAACGCCGACATGGAGTGGCCGCCGGCCTCGATGGCCAAGATGATGAACCTGCTGGTGGCGCAGGAGCAGATCAATGTGGGCCGTTTCAGCGGCAACGATCTCGTGAGAATTTCCGAACGCGCCGCGCATACCGGCGGCTCGCGCGTCGGCCTGAAGGAGGGCGACGTCTATCCGCTGCGCGAACTGATGAAGGCGGCGCTGGTCAAATCGGCCAACGACGCCGCGGTCGCAGTCGCGGAAAAGATCGGAGGATCCGTCGAGGCGATGGTCCGCATGATGAACGCGCGGGCGCTGCAACTCGGGATGACCCATACGGAGTATCAGACTGTCGATGGGCTGCCGCCGCGTCCGACCCATGATGCGGACCGCACGACGGCTTACGACCTCGCGATCGTGGGCCGCGCGATCATCCGCGAAACCAACCTGCTGATGTGGTCGAGCCAGGAGAAGATGGATTTCGATAACGGCGTCTGCATGCTGAACAACACCAATCATCTGATCGGGCATTTCGAAGGATGCGACGGGCTCAAGACCGGCTTCACGTTCCAGGCGGGCTTCAACGTCACCACCACGGCCAAGCGCGGCGACATGCGGCTGATCGCAGTGATTCTTGGCGCGCCATCGAATGCGCAGCGCTTTGCGCAAGCGGCGAAGCTGATGGAATGGGGCTTCGATCAATTCACCGCGGTGTCGCTGCTAAAGTCCGGGCAGCCGCTGCCGGTCCATGTGCAGGTTCATGAGGGTCCGCTCATTCAGCCAGTCGCGTCGAGCGAACTCAAACTCGTGGTGCCGAAGGCCGACGCCTCGGCAGTGAGGCTTGTGTACGATATACCGCCCGCGGTCGACGGGCCGGTCACGACGGGTGAGCCGCTTGGGCGAGTGATCGCGCAGGACGAAGGAACAGTAGCAACCGAAGTGATGGCGATAAGCCCGATCGCGTTCACCGCCCCACATACATTATCGGGCGAGGCGTACAACGCGTCCGCGCCGCCGTCGACTAATCCGAACCAGGAGAACCAATGAAGGTAGCCTCGAAACAGCGAAACCGGCGCAATCGCAAACTAGCGCGCAAGAAAAAGAGCGACCCGCATCAGGCAAAGTCCCGCCTGCGCAAAATGCGCCGCACCAGAATCCGCGGCAAGTAGTTCGCAAGCGCGTCGCGATGTCTTTCGATGGGCGGTCCTTGTCGGGCCGCCCGTTCATTTGTGACGCAGGAAAAAATGGCAACTGAAAGACGCCAGTGCATCGGGTACGTCGCGCTCGTCGTTCGTGACTACGATGACGCAATCGACTACTACACGAAATCGCTCGGATTTAAGGCCGTCGAGGACACCGCGCTTGGCGGTGGCAAGCGTTGGGTACTCCTTGCGGCGCCGGGATCGGTCGAGACGCGATTGTTGCTGGCCAAGGCGTCAACGCAGGAGCAAATGGCGCGAGTTGGCGATCAAACCGGCGGCCGGGTTTTCCTCTTCCTTCACACCGACAATTTCCAGCGGGATTACCGCGAGATGATCGCTCGCGGCGTTAAGTTCTGTGAAGCTCCTCGCGACGAATCGTACGGCACCGTCGCGGTGTTTGAGGACCTCTACGGCAATCGATGGGATTTGCTGCAACTGCGACGCTAGGCACCCGTTATTTTCACGCATTTGTTGGCAATCGTGCCGCGCGAAATTGACAAAGGTTGCGGCGGTCGGTTACCAATGTATGTGCCCCTCGGATCGACAACCTCGTATAGCGGAGAAAGTTTCTGGCCGATGTCTCGGTGATTGCCGTCGTACCGGCGCGGTACGGATCTTCCCGCCTGCCCGCAAAGGCGCTGGCGGAGATCGCGGGTGTGCCGATGGTGGTGCGGGTGTGGCGGCAGGCGTCGAAAGCGAAATCCATTGCGCGCGTGATCGTCGCGACTGACGACGAACGAATCGCGGCGCCCGTACGCGCGGTGGGCGGCGAGGCGATGATGACCTCGCCGGCGCATCAGAGCGGCACCGATCGAATCGCCGAGGTCGCATCGAAGATCAGCGGCGACGTGTTTCTGAGCGTGCAAGGCGATCAACCGTTCATCTCACCGGCCGACCTCGACGCGCTTGCCGAGGCGATGTGCTCCGACGCGTCGATTCAAATGGCAACGTTAGCCACGCCGATCATCGACCTGCTCGAATGGACTGATCCGAACAAGGTGAAGGTCGTGTGCGGTGCTGACGGGAACGCGCTATACTTTTCGCGAAGCCCGATTCCACATGCGCGTGACGGCGGGATGCCCAAAGAGGCGCTCCGCCATATCGGTGTTTATGCGTACCGGCGCGACTTCCTCATGAAATTCGCCGCCCTTCCGATGGGTGTGCTGGAGCGAATCGAAAAGCTCGAGCAGTTGCGTGCGCTGGAGCATGGTTACGTTATCAGAGTGATTAAGTCGGTGGCGCCGTCGCTTGAAGTAGATACCGCGGACGACCTTAAACGCGCCCGCGAGGCGGCCTCGGATTCAACTCGTTGAGGATGGGGAGGGAATCAGCGTGGAGAGGGGAAAGACGAAATTTATTTTTGTAACGGGCGGCGTGGTCTCGTCGCTCGGCAAGGGCCTGGCCGCCGCCTCGTTGGGCGCGCTGCTCGAGGCGCGCGGGCTAAAGGTCACGATGCTCAAGATGGATCCATACATCAACGTGGATCCCGGCACGATGAGTCCCACGCAGCATGGCGAAGTTTTCGTAACCGACGACGGCGCCGAGACCGATCTCGACCTCGGCCATTACGAGCGCTTCGTGCAAACGCCGATGGGGAAGCGCAACAACTGCACCACCGGCCAAATCTACGATACCGTCATTCAGAAAGAACGGCGCGGCGATTACCTCGGCGCGACCGTGCAGGTGATTCCACATATCACCGACGAGATAAAAAGGCGCATCCTCGCCGCCGCTGAGGGCTCGGACCTGATCATCGTCGAGATTGGCGGCACGGTCGGCGATATCGAGAGCCTGCCGTTCCTGGAAGCGGTGCGCGAGTTCCGCTGGGACCTCGGCCGCGAAAACGTATTGTACGTGCATCTGACCCTGGTCCCGTACATTCCGACCGCCGGCGAGCTCAAGACCAAGCCCACGCAGCACAGTGTGAAAGAGCTGACCGGCCTCGGGATCCAGCCCGACATCCTGCTCTGCCGATCCGATCGTCAGCTCGAAAAGAAGTTCAAGGCTAAGATCGCGCATTTCTGTAACGTCGAGGAGAACTGCGTGATCTCGGCGCCGGACGTGCCGACGATCTACGAAGTGCCGATCCGCTTTCACGACGAGGGTTTCGATCAGCGCGTGTGCGAGAAGCTCAACATCTGGACCGGCGCGCCTAACCTCTCGAAGTGGCGGCGAATCGTCAAGACCGCGCAGAATCCGAAGGTCACCGTCAACGTCGCGGTGGTCGGCAAGTACGTCAACCTGCAGGATTCGTACAAGAGCCTGCACGAGGCGATCGCGCACGGCGCGATCAGCAATGAGGCGCGGGTCAATATCGATTACGTCGATTCCGAAGAGCTGGAAAAGCAAAACGTCGAGGAGCGGCTGGCGGATGCTCACGCGATAATCGTCCCCGGCGGCTTCGGCGAGCGCGGCACCGAGGGCATGATTCGCGCCGTCCGCTACGCGCGCGAGAACGGCGTGCCGATTCTCGGCATCTGCTACGGCCTGCACATGATGGTGATCGAGGCGGCGCGCGACCTGCTCGGCCTCAAGCGGGCGAACACTTCGGAGAACGCGCCCGACTCGCCCGACCGCGTCATCGACATCATGGAATCGCAGAAGGACGTCTCGAAAAAGGGCGGCACGATGCGCCTCGGCGCGTACCCGGCCGTGCTCACGTCGGGCTCGCTGGCGGCGTCACTCTATCGCAAGGCGCGGATCTCGGAGCGCCATCGCCATCGCTGGGAAGTGAACAACTCGTATCGCGAGCGGCTCGAGAAAGTGGGCCTCGTCGCGACCGGCACTTCGCCCGACAACAGCCTGGTCGAGATAATGGAGCTGAAAGGGCATCCCTGGTTTCTCGGCTGCCAGTTCCATCCCGAGCTGAAGTCACGGCCGCTTGATTGTCATCCGCTGTTTCGCGGCTTGATTCGCGCAGCCGTGCAGCGCCGCTCGGAGCTTGGAGTTAAGCGCCCGAAGGTGCGAGAGCTGAGATCCGTTTCGTGAGCGTGGCGCAGGTCAAAGCCGGCGACGCCGTCTTTGGCGGGCCGGAACTCGTGCTGATCGCGGGCCCGTGCGTGATTGAGAGCTACGATTCGTGCATTAGGCATGCGACGCGGTTGGCTGATATCGCGCGTCGCGCCAAGCTGCCCTTCGTTTTCAAATCTTCATTCGACAAGGCCAATCGCAGCAGTCACAGCTCGTTTCGTGGTCCCGGCTTGAAAGATGGACTCGAGATTCTCGCGCGCGTGAAGCGCGAGGCGGGCGTCGCCCTGCTGACCGACATTCATGAGCCGTCGCAGGCGGCGGTGGCGGCGGATGTAGTCGACGTGATTCAGATTCCCGCGCTGCTCTCCCGCCAGACCGATCTGATCGACGCGGCCGCGAAAACCGGATGCGCCATCAACATCAAGAAGGGGCAGTTCCTGGCGCCGTGGGACATGAAGGCGGTGGTCGCGAAGGCCGAGCAGGCCGGCACGCGCCGAATCATTCTGACCGAGCGCGGATTTTCGTTCGGCTACAACAATCTCATCTCCGATATGCGCTCGCTCGTGATCATGCGCGGTTTCGGTTACCCCGTCGTCTTCGATGCGACCCATTCGGCGCAGCTTCCGGGAGCGGGCGCGGGCGGCGAGGCCTCGGGCGGTCAGCGCGAGTTCATTGCGCCGCTTGCGCGCGCGGCGGCGGCGGTCGGAATCGACGGAATCTTCATGGAAGTGCACGAGGACCCCGACCGCGCACTCAGCGATGGCCCCAATTCATATCGGCTCGACGACCTGCCGGCGCTGCTCGAAACGCTCAAGCGAATCCATCACGTGTCCCGCGAAGCGGACTGACTCGCGCTAGCCATTTTTGGCGAGGTTAGGCGCGAGAGTTACGAAATTGTGATCGCGAGTTCGCGACAGATTGCAAGCGTCTGCAAGTATGGTGCCGAACTCCGGTTCGGTTTACTCTAAAAAAAGCACTTGATACCGTGCATGATCGGAGAGATTGAAGTCGGAGTGATTGGAACTTGAGTCCCCGGAGAATCGCTAAGGCGCTGGCGGGTTTCGGCGCGATCGCGTTGGTTGTCCTGCTGATTGCGACGGTATGGATCGTGCGCCATCGCTCGGCCACCCAAGTGCTGCAGACGGCGGCCGGGCTAGTGCCGGGAACTCTCCTTCGTGCGCATAATTTCCACTGGACGCAAATGAAAGCCGGGGAGCGCCAGTGGGTGCTGACCGCGGGCGAGGCGGACTACTCGGCCGACAAGACCACGCTGAAGCTGACCGACGCAGTCGTCACGATGGTCTCGTCGGATGGCAAGCCGGTGGTCGTCAACTCGCCGCATGCGGATTTGACCTTGAATGGGAATCATGTGACGCGCGCGCACCTGACCGGCGGCACGATCATCCACTTAGGGGACTATGTGCTGACCACGGATTCGGCGACCTTTATGCCGGATGACGACCAAGTCGATGCGCCCGGTCTCGTGACGATCGTGGGCGACGGATTAAAAGTGACTGGGGTCGGGCTGAGCGGTCATCCTAAGACGCGCGTGTTCGAGCTTCATACGCAGGTTCAGACTGAAGTCACGCCGAAGAAAGAGAGTGAAAAATCCAAGCAAAGTTAGTCGAGCGTCGCGGATCGTCGCGGCTGCGATATTCGCAATCGCGCTCGCGTCGCCGCTGTGGGCGCAAAATGGCGCCAACGCGCCGATGGGATCGCCGGATTCGGGAACGATCGGCGATTCGATTCGCAACGCGCCGGCGAATACGGCGCCGCCGGCCGGGACCGCTCCGCAACCGGCTAGCAGCGACGAATCAAGCGACGATTCGATCAGCGTGACCGGCGGCGTGCCGGGCGCGCCGCCCGTCGCGCCATCGTCGGACACGACGCAAGCTCAACCGGCGGTTGCGACCGCTCCCGCAGCGGCAGAAGCGCCGGCCGCCGTGACGGCGCCCGCCGTCGCGACCGCGCCCGCTCCGGTACCGCCCTCGATGCCGGACGTGCCCGTGACCGCCGCGGACGTCGCGCCTGCCGCAGCGCCATCGATGGCAGTCGTGCCCATCGAGCCGATACCTTCGGCAGCGGCTCCAGCAGTCGCAATCGCGCCTGCTCCGGCACCGCCCTCAGCGCCGGACGTTCCGGTGACCGCGGCAGACGTCGCACCGGCCGCGGCGCCTTCGATTGCCACGACCACCGCGACCGCTCCAGCAGCGGTTGCGCCCGATTCAACACCGGTTACGACCGCCGCAACAGTGCCGCCGGCGGGCGCGATCGCGCCGCCGATGACGCTCGCGCCGATGCCAGCTGACGCCGCCAATCCTGAACCGCTCTCTGCTCCTGCCGCAGCGACGGCTCCAGCAGTTGCCAGTGCGCCGACCGAGGCTGCTGCACCGCACAAGGCGCACAAGACGGCGTCCGGCACGGCGGTCGGCGGCGAGACCAAGCTCGCATCGAATCCGCCTGACCAGGGCAATGCGTTCGGCGGGATGCAATTCGGTAACAGCAAGGCGCCGATCTATATCAAGTCCACGTCGATGTCGCTCGACTACCAGAATCATTCGGTCCTGTGGATCGGAAACGTGCACGCTACCCAGGCGGATTCGCAACTCACCAGCGACCAGCTGCGCGTGAACTATTTCGACAAGGACTTCAAGCAGATGAAGGATATGGTCGCGGACGGCAACGTGCGTCTCAGCCAGGGCACGCGATGGGCGACCGGCAAGCATGGGGTCATGGACCAGACCAAGCGCACTGTGGTCTTGACCGGCAGCCCGGTCGCGCATGACGGCAACGATCAGATCACCGGCTGCAAGATCACGGTGTATCTAAACACGAGCCAAAGCGTGGTCGATTGCGCTCATGCGGTGCTGTTTCCTCATACCGACGCATCGCCGGGTGCGAGCGCGACGGCGAGCGCTGCGACAGACTAGCAAGCAATTCTTCGATGGCGCTGGAAGTAAAACTCGGGCAGGATCTGCGGCTTCGCCAGCAACTGGTGATGACGCCGCAGCTGCAGCAGGCGATCAAAATCCTTCAGCTTTCGCTGCCGGAACTGGAAGCGATCGTGCAGTCGGAACTCGAGCAGAATCCGATGCTCGAACCGCTCGACCAAAGTCCCGCCGAAGCCGCTTCCGAATCCGAGATGTCTGATCCCGAGGCCGCTGTCCAGGCCGACGGAGAACCGCTGCCACCCGAGGCTGACGGCCTTAACGGCGCCAACTCCGACGACGACTGGGAAACCGGCTCGCGCGAGGAGAAACCCGCGCCGACGGTCGAGGTCGAAGCGCGCGACGCCGCACTCGAAATCAAGGAACTGAACAGTCTCGAAAAGCTCGACTGGCGCGAGTATCTCGAGACCTACTCGAACAACTGGCAGGAAAGCACGCCGTCGGACAACGACGACGACCATCGCAGCGCGCTCGAAAACACGCCGCTGCGCCGCAGTTCGCTCGAAGACCACATGATGTGGCAGTTGCGGCTTTCGAACCTCAGCGAATCCGACCAGCAGATTGGCGCGACCATCATCTACAATCTCAACGAAGACGGATATCTCGAAACTCCCATCGAGGAGCTGGCGGCGCAGCTCGAAGTCGCGCCCGCCGAAGTCGAGCGCGTGCTCGCTCGCGTGCAGCGCTTCGATCCGCCCGGCGTCGCCGCGCGCGATCTGCGCGAATGCCTGCTCGCTCAGCTGCAGAATCTCGGGATGGAAGAATCGCTGGCGGCGCGAATCGTCAATGGCCACCTGGACCTCCTCGAAAAGCATCGCTACGCGGAAATCGCCAAGGTGCTCAGCGTGCCTGTCGAGACCGTCGGGCAGGCGGCGAAGATAATTTCGCTGCTCGAGCCCAAGCCGGGACGCGATTACGGCGGCGACGAGCCGACCTACGTGGTGCCCGACGTTTATATCCACAAGGTCGGCGAGGACTACGTTGTCACGCTCAATCGCGACGCGGTGCCGCGCCTGCGCCTGGCCGGTTACTACCAGCGCGTGCTCAACGACGTGGACGTCGCGCCCGAGACGCGTGAGTACCTGGCGGAGCGGCTGCGCTCGGCGCGATGGCTGGTGAAATCGATCTACCAGCGCCAGCAAACGATCTTCAAAGTCGCGACCTCGATCGTGAAATTTCAGCGCGCGTTCTTCGACCACGGCATCAGCCTGCTCAAGCCGCTGGTGCTCAAGGATGTTGCCGAAGACATCGGGATGCATGAATCAACCATCAGCCGCGCGACCGCCAACAAGTACGCGCATACTCCGCAAGGAATCTACGAGCTGAAATTTTTCTTTACCTCGGGAGTGAAGGGCGCCGGCGGCGAGGACGTTAGCGCCGAGACCGTCAAGGAACAGATCCGCGGGATGGTGACGGCGGAGACTCCGCAGAATCCGCTCTCGGATCAGGCAATCGCCGAGATGCTGCGGGCCAAGCAGATCAATATCGCGCGGCGCACGGTCGCCAAGTATCGGCAGGCGATGGGAATTCCCCCGTCGGCAAATCGCAAGCAGATCGGATGACCGCTGCGGGCGCGTGAACGAAAAAAAACAAGATGAGTAAAATCGACAAGCAGGGCAAGCGCGGCCGGGCGACAATCCGAAAAGTGCGGCGCGCCGCACGGATCGCAAACGCGCCTGTGACTGAAGTGACGGTGACATTTCGACACGTCGAGCCGACCGATGCGATCCGGTTGTACGCGGAACGAAAATTCGCGCACGTTGGTAAGTTGATCAAGCGCACCTGCCAGGCTCATCTGATTCTCACGGTTGACAAATATCGGCAGCACGGCGAAGTTACTGTCAAATCAGGGCGCCTGTCGGTGAGCGCGCAGGAAGAAACCAAGGATCTTTATTCGGTGATCGACCTGCTCGCGGACAAGGTCGGACGCCAACTGAAGAAGCATCTGGAAAAATTCAAGGCGAAAAAAGTCAGATCGCCCTCGACCGGCGAGGTCTTGAGCGCCAGCGAGGAAATTTGATTCGCGGCGTTCTCCCGGCCGCGAGTTTCGCCGATCCGCATTTGATCTATTTTGATTTTTGACTGGATGTAGACGACGAGATGAAAATTACCGATATCCTCAGCCCTGACATGGTTGTTGCCGACTTGAAGGGCGCCACCAAACCCGACGTCTTGAATGAACTCGCGAAAGCGCTGTCCGCCAAGTACACGGAGATCAAGCTCGCCGACCTGACCGCGG
>Ga0074046_10000190_pt1 | contig 52838 bp, 57 predicted proteins | sample BogForMeECP23OM3_FD_94441 | JGI IMG/M metagenome (GOLD analysis project Ga0074046, IMG submission 94441) | Bog forest soil microbial communities from Calvert Island, British Columbia, Canada - Bog Forest MetaG ECP23OM3 | ecosystem: Environmental > Terrestrial > Soil > Wetlands ... | reverse complement strand
ACGTGCTCGAGCTGATCGAATGGCGCGACGCGCTGATCAGCGGCGTTCGCGTTTTTCATTTTGGCGCATAACCTTTAGATGAAGCTCTCGACGCGACTCCTCGGCAAGTCCTACCGCTTCCTCTCCGTCAAAGGACTACTCGCGCGCGCCAACGAAGCCCGCTCGGGCGACGAACTCGCCGGAATCGCGGCGCACTCCGAGCAGGAACGCATCGCCGCCAAGACCGTGCTCGCCGATCTCACGTTGAACGACCTGCGCGAGAACCCGGTCGTCGCCTACGATCGCGACGAAGTGACGCGCGTAATCGACGACGCGCTCGATCGCGACGCATTTGCCAGTGTGCGCAACCAGACGGTCGGCGAGTTTCGCGAATGGCTGCTCGACGACGCGACCACCGGCGACGCGCTCCTTTCGACCGGCCGCGGAATCACTGCGGAGATTGCCGCCGCGGTCGCCAAGCTATGCACTAATCTCGACTTGATCACGATTGCGTCGAAGATTCGCGTCGTCACTCACGCGCGCACCACACTTGGACTCGCGGGCCGGCTCTCCACGCGCCTGCAGCCCAACCATCCGCGCGACGATCTCACAGGGATCGCAGCCGCGACTTACGAGGGCCTCGCGTACGCGACCGGCGACGCGCTCATCGGAATCAACCCATGCATCGACGAGCCCGACAACATCCGCCGCCTGCTCGAACTCACCGCCGGCATCATCGATCGCACCGGCGTGCCCACGCAGAACTGCGTGCTCGGCCATATCACGACGCAGATGCGCGCGCTCGAGGCCGGCGCGCCGATGGACATCATGTTCCAGAGCCTCGCGGGCACGCAGAAGGGCAACGCCGGCTTCGGCATCACCGTCGCGATGCTCGACGACGGCTACGCAATGATTCGCGAGACGGGTCGGCTGCGCTCGGCGAACCTGATGTACTTCGAAACGGGGCAGGGCTCGGAACTGTCCGCCGGCGCGCACGAGGGCGCCGACCAGGTCACGCTCGAGGCGCGATGCTACGGCCTCGCGCGCCGCTACTCACCGTTGCTGGTCAACACGGTGGTGGGATTCATTGGGCCTGAATATCTCTACGACGCGAAACAGATCACGCGCGCCGGCCTCGAGGATCACCTGATGGGCAAGTTGCTCGGCGTCCCGCACGGCGCCGACGCCTGCTACACCAATCACGCGCGCGCCGATCAGAACGACTGCGAAAATCTCGCGGTGCTGCTCGCGGCCGCCGGATGCAACTACTTCATGGCGGTGCCGATGGGCGACGACGTGATGCTCTCGTACCAATCCACCAGCTACCACGACGCCGCTGCGCTGCGCGCAGTGCTCAAGCTGCGACCCGCGCCCGAGTTCGAAGAATGGTGCAAGCGTCGCGGAATCCTGCGCGACGGCCGCCTCACTGCTCGTGCAGGAGATGCCAGAATTGTGATGGGCCAGCATTGAAAAAAATCGAGCCCGACCCGAACAAGAATTTCGACGCGATGCGCAAATCCACCCCCGCGCGCCTCGGCTTAGGCCGCGCCGGCACGCGCTACACCACGGCCGCGATGCTCTCTCTGCGGGCCGATCACGCGCGCGCTGTCGATGCGGTCATGACGCTGGTTGCGCCAGATTGGCCGCGGCGCAACGGCTTGCTCGAAGTTCACTCGCAAGCACTCACGCGCGAGGATTACATCCGCTATCCCGAACGCGGTCGCCGTCTTACTGATGTTGATGCTGCACGGATCAAGCGCGTCGCGCCGCGTGGCCGCGGCAAATCGGCGGTGCCGAGCGTCCTGCTATGCATCGGCGGCGGACTCTCGTCGGCCGCCGTCGAGAAGAACGCAGGACCGCTGCTGCGCGCGCTCATGCGGCTGCTCGCGGCGCGATATCGGCTGCTGAAGCCGATCTTCATTCGCAACGCGCGCGTCAGAATCGAGGACCATCTCGGCGAAATTCTGCGCCCCGACGTCGTCTGCATGATCGTCGGCGAGCGCCCCGGCCTCGTCACCGCGGAGAGCCTGAGCGCATACGTGATCTTTCGCCCCACGCTCAAATCAATCGAGCCCGACCGCACCGTGATATCGAACATTCATCGCGGCGGCATTCCGATCGCCGAGGCCGCCCGCAAAATCGCAGCGCTGCTCGACGACGCAATCAAATTCCAGGCATCCGGCGCCGCCCTGGCGCAGAAAACCACGCCGACAATATGGGTGCCGATACTCTCCAGCTTTCCTTTCCGAATACTGGGTCCAGGGGTCACCCCTGGCTGGCGCCTGCTCATCCGAAAAACTACGCTGGAGGCCTGATGTCCGATCGTGAATCAGTGCTCGCCGCCAACCGCGCCTTTTACGACGCCTTCGAAAGTCTCGACGCCGAAAAGATGGAAGCGGTCTGGCTGAAAGACCCGCGCATCATTTGCATCCATCCCGGATGGCGCAAACTTTCGGGATGGGGCCCGATCATGTCGAGTTGGGAGCGTATCCTCGACAACGTGTTCGAGATGAAGTTCGAGCTCGGCGAGATCGAGGTGATGATTAGCGGCGACCTGGCGATCGTCGTCGTCGAGGAAAATCTCACACAGCGCGGCTACGACGGCACGCAGCGCTCGAACGTGCTCGCCACCAACGTCTTCGAGCGCGTCGGCAATGCATGGTTCATGGTGATGCATCATGGGTCGCCGGTGATCGCCCCGCCCGACGACGAGCCGCCGCTCCAGTAACGCGAGGATAAAATCGACGATGCTCAAACGCGTTGACGGAGTTCAGATCGCGGTCGCGGACAGCGCCGCCGCCGAGAAAGTTGTTGCGGAAGTCTTCGGCGGAGAACTCGTTCGTCGCGACAAGGCGGCGCCGGTTGCCGCCAAGCGATCCACGATGCAAGCCGGCGCGAGCCTAGTCGAAATTCTCGAACCCGACGGCGCAGGCGCGGTCCAGGATTTCGTCTCGAAATGGGGCGGCGGACTGTTCGGCGCGGGATTTTCGGTGGACGACCCCGGCGCCGCGGCACATCATCTTGCGAAGTGCGGCGTCAACTTCGAGCAATTCGCGGGACAACTGTATCTCGACGCCGCCGCGACGTTTGGGATGCGCACCGTCATTTCGCAGCATCACGAACGCGCGCCCGTCGGCGCGATCAAGTGGGCCTACGAAGTCACCAACGTCGTTGGCGATTGGAAGGCGGCGTCAGACCGCTATGCGCGCATCTTCGGTCTCGACGCGGCGAAGTTCAGCCCGATTGAGAGCAAGCAGTTCGGCTACACCGGCACGCTCACTCTGTTCGATCCTCCCGCGCGCCTTGACCGCATCGAGATCGCGCAGACCACCGACGCCAACCTTGCGATGGGCCGCTTCCATCAACGCCGCGGCGACTCGCTGTACATGTTCTTTGTCGAGACCGACGATGTCGGCGCACTCGAGAATCGCCTGCAAGCGCGCGGCTCCCGCTTCGTAGCCCACACTCGCGACCAGGCAGGCCTCGCGGAACTGTTCATCCATCCATCGGCGTTCCTCGGCGTGCTGGTCGGCGTGAGCCGCACCGAGCACGCCTGGACCTGGTCGGGCGACCCCGCCCGCGCAAAGCGCGCCGCAAAAGACCGCGCGCTCGAGCAAGGAACTTAATTGAAATGAAACCCACCGTGGGTTTCAACCTTCCTTGGGCAGGGGTAACCCCTGCACCTTAGTATTGAAACTACTTGGCGTCGCGCATTGCTTTCACGAGGATCGCTGCTAGTTCCGGGCGCGTGAATTCTGGCGGGGGCGCTTCGCCGGCGCGCAGCATCTCGCGGACTTTTGTGCCTGACAGGATTACGCGGTCTGCGTCTGAGTGCGGGCAGGTCTTGTACGACGCCATCGAGTTGCATCGTTTGCAGTAGAATGTGTTCTCGAACATCAGCGGCGTAATTCCCAGTTCCGCGGGCGCGAAACGCTCGAAGATTCTCTGCGCGTCATAGCTGCCATAGTAACTGCCGACGCCCGCGTGGTCGCGCCCCACGATGAAATGCGTGCATCCGTAGTTGCGCCGCGCGATCGCGTGCAGGATCGCCTCGCGCGGTCCGCCGTAGCGCATGTGCGCCGGGAACACGCCGATCATCGCGCGGTCCTTGGGGTAGTACGCGTCGAGCAGCACCTTGTAGGTCTCCATCCTGACCGCGGCAGGCACGTCGTCGCCCTTGGTCTCGCCGACCAGCGGATGAATCATCAGGCCGTCGCAGATTTCGAGCGCCGCTTTCTGGATATACTCGTGCGCGCGATGGGTCGGGTTGCGGGTCTGGAAGGCGACGATCTTTTTCCATCCACGCTCGCGAAACGCCTCACGCGTCTGCCGCGGCTCGCGCGGGTACTCCAGAAACGTGCGGCCCGGTATCTCCTCGATGAGCGTGACCTTGCCCGCAAGGCAGTATGGCGGCATCGCGGTGACGTTCTTCGCCCCCGGATGCGCGTCCTCCGCGGTGCCGAATACGTTTTGCGCTTCGTTCTTACGATCGACTTTGTAGGTTTCCGCCAGCTTGAGAATCGCCAGCCGCTTGCCGTCCTCGGTCGCCAGCGCGATCTCAGTTCCGGTCTTCAGCGATTTCGCGGTGGCCTCATCGACGCCGAGCGTGATCGGAATCGACCACGGCACTCCCGACGCCAGTCGCATATCGTCGCGCGAGCGGGTGTAGTCCGGCTCGCCCATGAAGCCGGTCAGGGGCGAGAACGCGCCCGTCGCGAGCATCTCGAGATCGGCGAGGTCGCGCGCATTGAGCGTGACGCTCGCGAGCTTCGCCGCGTACGCCGCCAGCGCAGTGCGCTCGGAGGCCGGCGCTTTCAGATCGACCAGCTCGCCTCCCCCGTGCGGCGAGATTGCGTCCTCGCGCACGCTCATCGCCGCGCTCCCTTGCTGATGTAGTTCAGCTCCTCGAGGCGCCCGAGCAACTTGCCCAGGCTCTGATCAACAGTCTCGATGCTACTATCCACTATCAGTTCGGGCTTCAGTGGTTCTTCGTACGGGTCCGACACGCCCGTGAAAGATTTGATCTCGCCGGCCAGCGCCCTTTTGTAGAGCCCTTTAACGTCGCGCTCGACGAGTTTGTCGATCGTGCATCGCACATAGACTTCGAAGAAGCGCTCGTGATTGCGCCGCACTTCGTCGCGAACGTCGCGGTAGGGCGAAATCGCCGCCGAAATCGCGATCACGCCGTTGCGCGCGAGCAGATGGCAGACGTAACCGATCCGCCGGATGTTGATGTCGCGATCCTCCTTGGAAAACCCGAGTCCCTTGGAGAGATTGGTGCGGACTTCGTCGCCGTCCAGGATTTCGACGCGATGCGCGCGCTTGCGCATTTCTTCAGCCGCCAGATTCGCAAGCGTGGATTTCCCCGCCCCGGAAAGGCCCGTAAACCACAAGGTAAACCCTTGATCCATCGGCAAAAGCTAAAGCTCCTTAAGAATAGATTACTTACCGAACTCTACAAGTTACTTAATCTAGTCGGACGAAACAAGGTTGAACGGATAACCCGTGTGCGTCGCCCTGCGCTACGCGATTACATCGCCAGCCCGCCGTCTACCTGGATTACTGCGCCTGTGATGTATGATGCGGCGTCGCTTAGTAGGAATGCGGCCATCGGGACTACGTCCTCGACTTTACCGAAGCGTCCTAGCGGAATCATCGCGAGCGCTTGTGCGCGATTCTCTTCGGGAAGTGCGGCCGTCATGTCGGTCTCGATGAAGCCAAGAGCTAGTGCGTTGACGCGCACACCTAGCCGTCCCACCTCTTTCGCGACGGATTTTGTAAGACCTATAAGTCCCGCCTTCGCCGCCGAGTAGTTCGCCTGTCCCGGCAGTCCGATAAGTCCGCTGACCGACGTGATATTGATGATCGAGCCGCGCTTCGCCTTCATCATCATGAACGCCGCCGCGCGCGCGAAATTGAACGCGCCCGTCAGATTGACGCGGATAACCTCATTCCAGTCCTCCTCCGACATCATCACGAACACTTTGTCGCGCGTCATGCCCGCGTTGTTGACCAGCCCGTCGATTTGCCCGAATTCCTTCTTGGTCGCGTTGACCATCTCGCGCACGCTCTTCAAATCGCCAACATCGACCTTGTACGCGAGCGCCTTCACCCCGAGCTTCTCCATTTCGGCCTTGAGCTCGGCCGCATTCTGATCGCTCTTGAGGTAATTGAACGACACGTTGGCGCCGCGCCGCGCGACTTCAAGCGCGATCGCCCTGCCGATTCCGCGCGTCGCGCCGGTGACGATGACTCCACGCCCTTCCAGATCCTTCATCTTGAGCTCCTGAACTTCAGGCCGTGTCCGCCGCGGCCATCTCGCGCTCGAGCGTCGGCCGGTACTGAGCGATGTACGACAGATAATTGTATCCGAAGGCGCGCTCAAGCTCGGCGCCGTACTTCGGTGGCTCGGCGCCGAGGTCCTTCGCCAGCCACGTCAGCACCATCCATTCCTCGGAGCGCGGCGCCTTGCGCAGCGCGTCCCGCCGGATCATCACCTGCATCGGCTTGACGCCCGCAATATGCGCCAGCAGCGGGATCATCTCGCTGTCGTTGTTGGTCATCTCGTCGCGCGCGAACAGATTCACCGAGTAGACCAGCATTGTGACGATGCACGCCGCTACTGTGTCAGGCGTCGCGCGATCGCTATACATCGCAAGCGGCCCTTTCGGTGAAAGCGCATAGGCAAGGAAGTCGGTGTTGGCGTCGAGAATCGTCGAGATGAACTGGACGGCGCGCGGCGAGCCCGCCTCGGCCAGGCGCGCGCGCGTCGCGTCGAGTCCCGGCTTCGCCAGCCGCCGCATGAAGCGCCGGCGCGCCGGAGACAGCCAGTAGATCAATCCAGCCAGCATCGTCGATCCGTCTAACACGCCCTTTTCTGAAAAGAAAAAGGCCGCCCCGAGCGGAGCGGCCTGGCAAATCAATCAGTGAGAAATGTTATGCGCTGAACGACGACCCGCAACCGCAGGTGCGGCTCGCGCGCGGATTGTCAAAGCGGAATCCCGCGCCATGCAAGCCCTCGACGTAGTCGAGCGTCGTGCCCGCGATATACGGCAGCGAAATCTCGTCCACGAACACCAGCACGCCGCCGAAGTCCGTCGCCCGGTCGCCTTCCTTCTGCGTGTCGAAGTTGAGCGAATACTGAAACCCGGAGCATCCGCCCCCGACCACGCCGATTCGCACCCCATGCTCCGCGCCGAGACTTTCCTTCGCGCGCATCTTGCGCACCATCTCGACCGCCTTGGGCGTTAGCTTAACGTCGGGCAGCGACGCGGTGTCAACTCGCTCGGCGGGCGCCTGCTGCTCGGCATGCTTGTGCTCATGCTCATGCCCGTGATGCTCGATATGAAGTCCTTCGGCCATTTTGCTGGAAACCTCCAATCAGGAGCGCTCACGTGTCGCTCATGCGCTCCACCAAGAAATTAATCGTAGCCCAATAGTCGAGTCAATGCAGCCACAATTATCAGCGCGAAAAGCCCTTCCAGATGCTAGCGTTTTGGAACCGCCATGGATTCTCTACGTGAAACGCTAACGCGCGTCGCCAACGAGCGGGGATTCGTGCTGGTTGGATTTGCGCGGCTGCATCCACTGAGCGAGCGCGAGGACTTCTATCGTCAATGGCTCGCCGTCGGCGGTCACGCGTCGATGACTTACCTTGCGAAAGATCCCGAGCGCCGCTTCGACCCGCGCCGTCTGGACTCGCGCTACAGGTCCGTCGTGAGCCTCGGCTATCCGTACGCGCCGCACGCGACTCCCAAGGTCGACTGGCGCGGCGAGATGCGCGGCAGAATCGCGGCGTACGCGCTCGGCCGCGACTATCACGACGTCGTGAAGAAGGGGGCGCGCTCGGTCGGCAACGTGATACGGCAATTGCGTCCCGGCTCGATTACGCGCACCTACGTGGACACCGGGCCGGTCTTCGAGCGCGAATGGGCGTCGCAGTCGCGCATCGGATGGTTCGGCAAGAACACGATGATTCTGAATCGGGACCACGGTTCGTATTTCTTTCTCGCCGAGATTTTCACCGATGTGGAATTCGAGGCGACGACTGAGCCTTACCGCGAGCATTGCGGGACGTGCCGGCGATGCCTCGACCTGTGTCCGACCGGCGCGCTCGCCGACGGCTACGTGATGCGCTCTGACCTGTGCATCTCGTATCAGACGATTGAAAATCGCGGCGCGATTCCGCGCGAGCTGCGCTCGAAGCTCGGCAACTGGATCTTCGGCTGCGACATCTGCAACGCCGTCTGTCCGTGGAACGACGAGCATGCGGCTGACGGTAACGCGGACGATCTGCTGCCGCTCTTGCCCGAGCTGCTCGCGCTCAGTGACGAGGAGTTCGGGCTGCGCTTCACGGTGAGCGCGGTAAAGCGCGCCAAGCGGCGCGGGTTGTTGCGCAACGTCGCGGTCGTGCTCGGCAACACCGGAAATCCCGAAGCGGTAGCGCCGCTCGCACGCTCGATCGAAGCCGAGTCCGAGCCGTTGATTCGTTCGCACGCCGCGTGGGCGCTCGGTCAAATCGGAGGAAGCGCGGCGCGTCGAGCACTCGAGCGCGCGCTGCGCGACCACGACACCGCGGTACGCCGAGAGGCAACGGCCGCCCTCGAAACAAACTGAACGCAGCCGCTTGTCAAAGCATCGGCGCAAAGCAACACTGTTACGAACGGTGCCCACGCGATGAACGACGCACAACGGGAATTTGCGACGCTTGCGGCAAAAGAACCGGTGCCATTGGCTCGCGGCGCGCTGCTGATCGCGAAGGAAGAATACCCGAACCTCGACATCGACGAGTATCTCGACAAGATTGCGACGCTGGCGCGCGAAGCCGAGCCAATCGTCCGCGCGGGCGAGGACACCGTCGAGCGCGTCCAGTTGCTGTCGCATTTTCTGTTCGAGTTGAAGGGCTTCGAGGGCAACGCGCAGAACTACAACGACCCGCGCAACTCGTTTCTGAACGACGTGCTCACTCGACGGCTCGGAATTCCGATCACGCTCTCGCTGGTGTATCTCGAAGTTGGCCGCCGGCTCGGAATCAATCTCTATGGCGTCTCGTTCCCGACCCATTTCCTGGTCAAGGCAGTGGACGAGCGCGGCGAGCTGATCATCGATCCGTATGTCGGCGGGAAGATTCTCGCGCTCGACGAGATTCGTGCGCGCCTGACGCAAATCTACGGGCAACCGGTTGAGTTGAATCCCGCGATGCTGAAGGCGCGCGGCGCGCGCCACATCCTGGCGCGGATCCTCCGCAACCTGAAGATCATCTATATGGGCGCGTCGGATTGGACGCGCGCGCTGGCGGCGCTGGACCGGATCATCATGCTCGAGCCGCGCGCGCTCGACGAACTGGTGGAGCGCGGCGGCCTGTTCGAGCGGCTTGAATGCTTCAAGCCTGCCCTCGACGACTATCAAAGTTTTCTTTCGCAGGCGCCCGAGCATCCCGCGGCCGAGGCGGCGCGCGAAGCGGTGCTGCGCCTGATACGCCAAGTCGCGTTGATCAACTGACTACTGTCGCGCGACATCCGAGATGGCTGAATTTCCGAAAGCCCGCGATTTCTTCGAGTCGAGCACCGCCGCCGTCGGCGACCATGAGCTGCGGCGCAAGCTCGAGAGCGCCAGCGCGCGGCATCTCGATCACTTCGCGCAAGTCAAAGCGGAGTTCCCGCCGTACGACGACGAACGCGATGCGGCGCATCGAATCAAGACCGACGCGATTGCGCATCTCGACGAATTGCTGATCGAGCTGACGTCAAAGCTCGAAGCGCGCGGATGCAAGGTGTTCTTCGCCGAAGATGCAGCCCAGGCGCGCGACTATATCGTCGCACTCGCGAAGGCAAAGGGCGCAAAGAACGTCGTCAAGGGCAAGTCGATGACGACCGAGGAGATCGATCTCAACGACGCGCTCGCGCGCGCGGGGATCAACGCGGTCGAGACCGACCTCGGCGAGTATATCGTGCAGCTTCGCGGCGAGCGCCCGTCGCATATCATCACGCCCGCGATTCATCTGTCGAAGGAAGACATCGGGCAACTCTTCACCGATAAATTCGGCATCGAATACACGGCGGAGCCCGAGAAACTCACGGCCGAAGCGCGCTCCCGCCTGCGCGCGATTTTCCTGGCCGCGGACTTCGGCGTCACCGGCGTCAATTTCGCGATCGCGGAAACCGGCACGCTGATCGTCGTCGAGAACGAAGGCAACGGCCGGCTGTCGAGCACGATGCCCGAGACGTTCGTGGCAGTCATGGGGATCGAGAAGGTCATCCCGCGGCTCGAAGACGTGAGCCACTTTCTGGAAATTCTCGCGCGCACCGCGACTGGGCAAAAACTGACGACCTACACCAGCTTCATCACGGGGCCGCGGCGAGAGGGCGATCTCGACGGGCCGGGCGAGATGCACGTAGTGATCCTGGACAACGGGCGCAGCTCGATGCTCGCGGATCCGGTCCTGCGCGAAGCGTTGAATTGCATCCGATGCGGCGCGTGCCTGAACGTATGCCCGATTTACCGACGCATCGGCGGTCACGCGTATCGCTCGGTGTATCCGGGGCCGATCGGATCGATCGTCAGCCCAAATCTCTTTGGCAGCGCCGCGGGCTACCTGCCGTTCGCGTCGACGCTGTGCGGTGCGTGCAAGGATATCTGTCCCGTCAAGATCGACATCCCGCGAATCCTGCTCCATTTGCGTTGGAAAGAAAGCACCGGCGCGCATCCGCTCAAGTGGCCGCGAGCGATCGAGCGGGCGCGGCGGGGAGCGCGAAGGTTTGCAAAAACGGCACGCTATCCGCGCACGGTCCGCGCGCTTGGAAAATTTGCCGCGATGGTGCTGAAACCATTCGCGCACGATGGTTATCTGCGTCGGATGCCGGGACCGTTCGGCAACTGGACGAAGTATCGCAACTTCCCGCGCCCGCGCCCGCATAAGCGCCCGCCAAGCTGACGTGGCAGAGATTCACAAAATAATCGCGAGCGTAAAGGACGCGCTCGGCGCCGGCGCGCGGAGCAATCCGCACGACGCGGCCGCGAGCGCGGCGGTGCCGGTGTCGCCGTCGGCGCAGCGGACGGAGCTCGCATCGACGTTCGCGCGCGAGCTTGAAGAAGTCGGCGGCAAGTTTCTCGGAGTACTCAGTCCGGCCGAAGCGACTGATCTAATAGTCGATCTCGCCGGCGAGCTCGGCGTGAAGACCGTTGCGCTTGGTCAGGGCATCGTGAGCGATATGGATGCGATCGGCGAGGCGCTCGAGCGCGCGGATTTCAGGATCGTTCGCACGGTGCCGGTGGCGGACACGGAGCGCGCTGCGATGCGCGCGCGCGTCGCGGATGCCGAGCTCGGCATCGCGGAGGCGGACTTCGCAATCGCCTCGACCGGCACGCTGGCGGTAGTTTCAAACGCGAATCGGCCGAGTTCTCTCACGCTGTTGGCGCCGGCGAGCCTTGTGATCGTTCAGATCGATCGCGTGATGACAAATCTCGCGGCGGTGCTCACCGCGATGGGGCCGAGTGGCGTCGCGTCGAATCGATTGACGTTGATCACTGGCCCGAGCCGGACCGCGGATATCGAGAAACGAATCGTGCTCGGCGTGCACGGCCCCAAGTCGCTGCACGTGATCGTGGTGTGGCCGCACGATGACTGAAGTCCAACTATTCTCGACCTGCCTTGCCGAGGAATTTTTTCCCGAGGTCAACGACGCCGCCGCGACTGTGCTCGAGCGGCTGCGGCTCAAGGTGACGCCCGTGCGCAGCGCGTTCTGCTGCGGGCAGGTGGCGTTCAACGAAGGCATGCGCGAGCAGGCGGTCGATCTCGCGCGGCGATTTCTGAATTCGGTCGAGCCTAGCGTTCCGATCGTCGTGCCGTCGGGCTCGTGCACCAGCATGCTGAAGATCTTTTACGGCGACTTGCTCGCCGACGATCCCGCGCTGGCGGCCAAGGCGATGGCGATTCGGCCGTGGGTGTTCGAGCTGTCGCAGTTGATCGTCAACGTGCTGAAGGTGAAGTATCTCGGCGCGCGCTATGAGCGGGCCGTCGCGTATCATCCGTCGTGTCATCTGATGCGCGAGCTCGGCGTGCGCGACGAGCCGATGACGCTGCTGAGCGCCGTGGCGGGAATCAAAATCTGCGAGCTGCGCGATCGCGAGGAATGCTGCGGCTTCGGCGGGATGTTCTCGGTGAAGTTCCCGCACATCTCGGCATCGATGCTCGGCGACAAGATGACGCGCATCAGGGAGAGCGGCGCGGAGGTCGTGGTCGCGAACGACTGCGGATGTCTGATGCAGATCGGCGGCGGCTTGAGCCGCGCCGGCGAAAAGATCGAGGTGCGTCATCTGGCCGAAGTGCTCGCGGCGAGGTGAAGGAGAAGCTCGCGGCGTCCGCCAACGATCCTGGTCCAGTGACCTCTCCTTGTCCAAGGAGAGATTATTGGAGCAGGAGAGGAAGCAGAGACTTAGTGGCGTTCGTGGACGTATAGGCCGGGGGCTGGTTCGCCTGCCTTATACAACTCGCTACCTAACGTCTTCGGTGCGGGGCGTTCGTCGCCCGAACGCGCGGCTACCCACTTGAGCCAGTGATCCCACCAAGTGCCTTTGTTCTCGACCGCGCCCTTGGCCCATTCGTCGGGATCTTCGGGGAGGCGCGCGCTGATGTAGTAGCGGGCTTTGAAGTTGCCCGGCGGATTGACGAGGCTCTGGATGTGGCCGCTCGAGCCGAGCACGAATTCTATTCTGCCGCCGAACATTCTTGTTGCGCGATAGCATGCTCGCCATGCGCAGATGTGATCGGTCATGCCGGCGACGAGGTAGAGGTCGTTTTTCACCGCGCGCAGATCGATCGGCGTGCCGAGCACCGAGACGTCGCCGCCGCGCGTCAGCGGATTTCTCAGGAATAGATCGAGGAAGCCGGCGTGCAGCCTGGCCGGAAGATTTGTCGAGTCGGCGTTCCAGTAGAGAATGTCGAACGGCGCGGGATCGTTGCCTAGCAGGTAGTTGTTGACCCAATAGTTCCACACGAGATCGTTCGGACGCAGCCAGGCGAAAACGCGCGCCATGTCGCCACCGTCGAGCACGCCCTTTTCCGCCGAGCGATCGCGCGCGGCCTTGATCGCATCCTCGGTCGCGAACATCCCGGTCATCGAAGGCAGGCTCGTGTCGAGCATCGTGACGAGCAGCGTCACCGCGTTGACGCGCTTGTCGCCCGACGCAGTGAGATGCCCGAGCATCAGCGAGGTCGTGATGCCGCCGGCACATACGCCGAGCACGTTGCAATCGGGACTGCCGGTGATCTCGCAGGCCGCCGCGAGGGCGTCCTTGCACGCGGTCACGTATTCGTCGAGACCCCAGTTGCGATCGCGCGGGGTCGGGTTGCGCCAGCTTATCGTGAACATCGGGATACCGTGCTTGACCGCGTACTCGACGAAGCTGCGGCCGGGCGCCAGGTCCATGATGTAGAACTTGTTGATTTGCGGCGGGATGAAGAGCAGCGGGCGCTCGTAAACTTTGTCGGTCGCGGGGGCGTACTGGATCACCTCGCAGACCGGGCTGCGGAACACGACGGCGCCGGGCGAGAGCGCGAGATTTTTGCCGACTTCGAATGGCCGTTTGTCCACCGTCGACGGCATCCCGCCGTTGTTCTGGAGGTCGCCGAGGAAGTTGCGCAGCCCCCAGAACACGCTCATCCCGGCGGTGTCGAAGGCGCGCTTGAGTGCCGCGGGATTGAGCCAGAACGCGTTGGTGGGCGCAAGCGCCTCGGTCATCAACGTGACGGCGAACTTTTGCTGCTCGACCTCCTTCCACTCGACGCTTTCATCCTGGTTGACGAGATCGTGCATCGCGGTGCGCCACGCGAGGTAGGTCTGCATCATGCGATGGTAGAGCGGATGCTGCGTCCAGGCCGAATCGGCGAAGCGCCTGTCGCCGGCTTCGGGAGCCACCGAGGAAACGCCCGCCGCGATCTGCCCCAGCTCGAGCCAAAGTTGGAAGGCACGCGAGGCGACCGTGGCGGGTTGCGACGCGATATGCGTCATCAGGGTCGTCAAAGTTCCGACCACTTGGGTGGCGTCGAGACCGACGAACGGATTTGCGCCCAGCAGCGCGTTCAGCGCGGGATGGTTTTCTTCGGGGGTCAAAATTTCAGGCTGCCGCTTGGCTGCACCGTCCATGTCGCCACCTCCTGTTCCGAGAGACTGCTCGCTAGCCTAACAGTTCGAGGCCGTGCTCGAACATCCGCGGCGCGGACAACGCCGTGTCTTCCCATAAGGGATCGTGGCGCTTGCCGCGCCGGTGCAGCATCAGGTTAAAGCATGTGATCACGCCGAAGCGGTAGCCCGCGAAGGCGCGGAACCATCGCACTTCGGGAATCGACACGGGAAAACCGGCGGCCTCGGAGTACGCATCGACGATCTCGTCGGCGTTCAGCAGCGAGCCGCGGCCGGGGTCCACGCCGACCCAGCTCGCGGGATCGGAAAAAAAGCAGATCCAGCCGAGGTCGAGCAGGGTCGCGCCGACCAGCGAGATTTCCCAATCGATCAGCGCGACGACGCGTTCCTCGTTGAACAGCACGTTCGACCATTGGAAGTCACCGTGGACGCATCCGATGCGCGCCCCGGCGGGCAGGCTCGAGCGCAGGCGCTCGCGCAGTTCGGGCGCGCGCGCGACGACGGCGGGATCGAGCGTCGGGCGGTCGAGCAGGTAGTCCAGGCGCTTGAGCTCCTCGCTTAGCGCGAACGGCTCGCCCCATGCGTCGCGGCGCGGCTCCCACGGGACGTTGTGCAGCGCGGCCATCGTCGCGATCCCCTTGCGCGCCAGTCGTTTCAGGTGCGCGAGGGGCAACGTGGATTCGCCGAGCTTGAACCCTTCGACAAAGCCGCCGACAAAGTACGGCCGATCGAAAAACTCGGGCTCGTCGCCGTACCAGATGATCGGCGGCACCGCGACCGGCGTGTCGGCAAGCGACGCCATAACGCGCGCCTGCCGCACGATGTCGGCCGGTCCTGAAATTTTGACACCGGGAGGGGCGATGCGCACGACGAATTTTCCCGCCGGCGTCGCGCCGCGCTCACTGCGCTCGAGGATGAAGCTGTAGCTGAAGCCGGCGTGACCGGGCAGCGATTCGAGCGAATGGACTCGCGCGCGGGGGTCATCGGTCTTCGCGCGCACGAGTTTCGTCAGTTGCGCGGTTACCTGTTCGATATCTCCGGGCATCGCAAAAGCGATCTCGCCGGCTAACCCTTCATCCCGGTTTTCGCCGACGCGGGATGCAGGCTCGACTTGGCGCTGGGCCGCGACCCGACGCGCTTGAACCAGGCGTTCACATTCTTCAGCGACGGATCGAGTGGCTGATTGACGCTGCCGCCGAAGTCGAGCGCGCAATACAAAATGATGTCGGCGACGGTGAACCGATCGCCCGCGACGTAATCCTTGCCCTCGAGCAGCTTGTCGAGCCACTTGAGCTTGTCCTGCACGATCGCCTTCAGACCGGCGGCCGCCTCGGGCAGAACGCGCATCCGATCCTTGAACATCTGCAATCCCTCGGAATAGCGGAAGCCGTTGTAGAGATGCTCGGTGATCAGCAACTCGACGCGGCGCTGCCATTGGCGGGCCTCGGCGCGTTCCTCGGCGGTGGTGCCGATGAGCGCGGGCGTCGGATGTTTCTCTTCGAGGTATTCCCAAATCGCGACAGTCTCGCCGATACACTTGCCGTTGTCGAGCTCGAGCGCCGGCACTTGTCCGCCGGGATTGCGATCGGTGTAGGGCGGCTTGCGATTTTCCGCCGCCATCATGTCGACATTCTTGGTCGGGATCGTAATTCCCTTCTCGGCCAGGAACATTCGCATCGCGCGCGGATTGGGTCCAAAAGCGTCATAGAGCTGCATGGTCGTTTGCCTCGCGAAAAATGGACTTGCGAGCGGGGACTATACAACAGGAGCCTCAAAAGCGGGAACCCGAAATACGGGGCGTGTTGCGCTGGAATGAAGCGGTCATGTAGGAATTTGCTGATGCGATTTTGTCCTCAATGCGGCGCGCCCTTGCTGGCTGGCGCAAAATTCTGCGTGGAATGCGGCCGCGCGCTGGACGTCGCAGCATCGGGCGCCGGCGAATCTGGCAGCGCCCGGGGCGGCCCGAACGCCGGGCGCAATACGATTACGACGGCGTTTGTGTTTGTGTTCGTTGCGCTCGCCGTCGTCGGTCTGGCGGCCGCGGCGTGGATCTATGTGAAGACGCCGGAAGTGGTGCGCGAGCAAATCGCCGTCGCGCCGCCACCGGTCGCCAGCCCGCCAAGCGCCGGCGCTCCCGCGTCGAGTCCGGGCGCAGTGGCGCCAAGCCAGCCTGCGCCGGAGCAGAATGTCGCGGCGAATCCGGCGGCGGGAGGAACTCAGAATGGCGGTCTGCCGCCGGGACATCCAACGATCGAGCTGCCGACCGAGGCTCGCTCTTTTGTCGATAAGATCGAACGAGATGCGATCGCGAAACCTAAGGACGTCACGGCGTGGAACAAATTCGGCGCAGTTTCGATGCGCGCGGCGATGTTCGATCAATCCTATTACGGCAAGGCCGAGGAAGCGTACGGACACGTGCTGAAGCTGCAGCCCGACAACCTCGACGCGCTGCGCGGTATCGGCGATATCGACTACGACAAGCAGCTCTACGACCAGGCGATCGCCGCGTACGAGCACTACCTGAAGAAGAAACCGGACGATCCGGAAGTCCGCACCGACCTCGGCACGATGTACCTCTACACGGGCAACGCCGATCAGGCGGTCGTGCAATACAAGAAAGCGATCGCCTCCAAGCCGGGATTTTTCCAGGCGTACTACAACATGGGAATTGCGTACGGGCAGGAGAACAAGCCCGATGACGCGGCGGCCACACTCAAGCAAGCGCTGACGCTGGCCCCGGACGATACGGCGCGCGGCCAGGTGAAGGAACTGATCGCGAAACTCAGCGGCGCGCCGGCTGCGAGCGCGTCGATGCAAGCCGCGTCGGCGGCGACTCCGCCGGCCGCGAAGGCTCTCGGAACGCCGGCCGCGGCGGTAGCGGCGAAGAGTACGGTGGCGGTTAGCTCGCCGGCGGCGTCAGCAGCGATGGCGGCAAAAACATCCGCGTCACCGGCGGCTGCGCCAGCATCCGGAGAAGACGATTTTCACGACGATGTCGAAGAGATGGTGCGAGGCCTGCCGATCGCGGGATCGAAGGTAACCTCCGTCGAGTGGCCCGACAAGCTCAAGGCCAAGGTCCTGATGGACAACTTTCCGATGGATCAAATGCCACCGTTTGCGAAAACCAAGTTCCTGGACGATCTGAAGGCGGGAATCGACAGCGCCAAGAAGGACAACAACATTTCCTCGCCGGTTGAAGTCAATATCGTTGACGGCGCGAGCGGCCGCGTGATGGAAACCATTACTCAGTAGCTAATTGCGCGAATAGCCAGTCGTGCGATGGAGCCAGATGCAGGGAAAACTGGTCAGGCTGCGCGGTTATGAAAAAGCCGACGCCGACGCGCTGTACCGATGGTTCTCGGACGAGGGAGTCACGCGATGGCTGGGGCCGCCCAACCATCCTTCGCGCGCGCAGCAGGAAAAATTCATCGAGCTGGCGCAGGCAGCGGGCGACGATGCCAAATACTTCGCAATCGAAACGCTCGACGGCAAGCTGGTCGGCGATACCGGAATCAGAAAGATCGACTGGCAGAGCCGCAAGGCCGAGTTCTTCATCACGATCGGCGAGAAACAGTGCTGGGACAAGGGTTTTGGCACCGACGCGCTCCGAACAGTGATTCGCCTGGCGTTCGACAAAATGAACCTGAATCGATTGTGGCTCACCACCCTGGCCGAGAATTCGCGCGCGGTCCGATGCTACGAGAAATGCGGCTTCGTGCGTGAGGGGCTGCTGCGGCAGGAGAGTTTCGTCGACGGAAAGTATCGTGACGTTTTCATGATGGCGCTGTTGCGCGAGGACTATGACCGAAGTCGAGGTGCATGACGATGGCATCGAAATCTTTTGAACGGCTGCGACGCGTCGGAGATCGGCAGACTCTGCGTCTGACTCACTATGGACGCAAAAGCGGGCGACCGTACGAAGTGACTATTTGGTACATGCTCGATGCGGACCGGTTATACCTCGCCTCGGCGAATGCTAATCGCAACTGGGTGCGCAACGTGAAGGCGCGCCCTGCCATCTCACTTCGAGTTGGCGGGGAAGTCTTTAACGGCGACGTGCGCCCGATTACGGACAAGCAGGAACGCGACAAGGTCAACCGCCTCGTCGAGCGCAAGTATTGGTACGTGGCGCCGATGCTTCGGCTGGGACAATTTCTGATGTCGATGGGAATCGTCCGCGACAACACCGCCGCTTTCGAGGTGATCCTCGCCGACGATTAGCGACTGCTACGAGGGCTCTCCGCCTTCGGCAACGCGCTTTAGACTCTCGACCCAGTTCTGATGCCCGCGCTCGAGCATCGGGCGCAGATACCACCACGCGAGTTGCGGCACCAGTCCGTTCTGGCATTCCTCGGTGATGACGCGGCATCCGCCGCGACCGTCCGGTTCGATAATCCAGCCGTGATAAGCGCGCAGCACTCCACGCGCGTCCCATCCAACTTCATGCGACGGTTCGAACACAATCACGCGGCTACTGACGGCGGCGCCGAATGTCTTCCACTTAAATTCGGTGTCAGCCGCAAGGTCCGGTGGATTTCCGCGGATGAAATTGACGTTGGCGCTGTTGCTATACCACTCGGGCCACTTGGCCGCGCGAATAAGCCATCGCCAGATACGCTCAGGCGCCGCAGCGATCGCAATCTCGTTGCGCGCGTACACCGATGAGTTGTCAGGTTCGAATCCCGCCGGCCATTTCATCGCGATGATTAAATCAGAAGAAGCGGATTTTCTGAAACCTTTCCATTCGTTTCAGCTAAGCCAGGGCGCCGAGGAGCGCGCTCGGCGATGCGCTGTCGCCGAAGGTCGCGCTCACATGCGCGTAGAGATCGACGTTGCCGGGGCCGAAAACGAAACTTCCGCCGAGCTGAAAAGGGTTGGCGCCCAGGCGATGCTGCCGATGGCCGGCTGCTTGCGCGCGCGTCCTTGCCTTGGCGTTGTCACTGCGCAGAAGGTGCAGGAGGTTCGCCGACTTGAGGCCGGCGGCGCGATACGCGAGCCGTTGCTGATCGACAAGCAGCGGAAATGTGATTCCGGTCTCCTCGCGAAAAAGGCGGGCGTAGCGCACATCGCCAAGACCGATGGCGGCGAGATTGGCGCCCCTGGCTCTGAACGCCTGCTCATGGTCGCGCAACTGCGCAACATGCTCGCGGCAGAATATTCAGCCGTAATGACGGAGGAAGACGATTACAGCGGGACTACGTTCCCATAAAGAGCCAAGCCGGACTTCGCGCCCATCTGTATCCGGAAGAGCAATACCGGCCAGCGCGAGGCTGAGCGATTTAGCCATTTGGCGAATCTAACACGATCGAGACGGAATCACCAAAATAAGGACACTCTGCAAGAAAATTGGGCGGGCGCGTTCAAAGAGTCGAGAGGGACGACTCGATGGACGCATTCAGCTCGAAGCTCAAGCTCTGGCTCTGCTCATTTGCCGACCCTCGCCTGTTCCAGATCTTCTCTCTTGGCATCTTGCTCGCCGCCGGCGCGTACTTCCGCGATTTCAGCATTCGGCCGGAGCAGGTAGTGCTGACCTTCGCCGGCGGCCTGCTGACGCAGGGGGCATGCTGGCGGCTCAACCCGTCGAAGCCGCGCTCAATCCGCAGCGCCATCATCAGCTGCCTCAGTCTGACGCTGCTGCTGCGCGCCGATAACCTGATCGCGCATCCGATTGCGGCAGCCGCGGCGATCTACTCGAAGTCTCTTTTTCGATTTCGCGACAAGCATCTGTTCAATCCCGCGACCTTCGGCCTCATCTGCGCGATCGTTTTTCTTCCCGGCACGTGGGTATCTCCCGGCCAGTGGGGCCAGGATGTTGCCGTCGCGGGATGGGTCGTCATGCTCGGTATGCTGGTGACGAATCGCGCGCGGCGCGGCGACATAAGCTGGACGTTTCTCGGGTTCTATCTCGGCGCGCTCGCGCTCCGCATCGAGTACCTCGGTCAGCGATGGGCGGTGTGGACGCATCAGTTCGAGAGCGGCGCGCTGCTGCTGTTCGCATTCTTCATGATTTCCGATCCGATGACAGGCCCCAACGATCGCCGCGGCAGAATCGCGCACGCCGCGCTCGTCGCCGCCCTCGCGTACGCGTGGCAGATCCGGCTCTACCACACGAACGGACTCATCTGGGCTTTGTTTATCGCCGCGCCATGCGTTCCGATTTGGGACGCGATTTGGCCCGCGCGCAAATTCGAATGGACACAAAATGGAGGTGGCCATGAAATCTCTTCACCGCATCCCGATTCTCGCGACATTGACGGTCGTCGCGCTGCTGCTCTGCGCGCCGCGTGAAGGTCGCGCGTTCTGCGGCTTCTACGTCGGCAAGGCCGACGAGCCCCTGGTCAATCACGCGTCGCAGGTCGTGATCGCGCACCATGACGACAAGACCGTCATCAGCCTGATGAACGACTACCAGGGCGAGCCGTCGGAATTCGCGCTAGTGGTGCCGGTGCCGGTCGTGCTCCAGAAGGGGCAGGTGCATATCGGCGATCGCGAATTGTTCCAGAAGATCGATGCATACAGCTCGCCGCGGCTGGTCGAGTACTACGACCCGGACCCTTGCATGATCATGCGCCCGATGGCTCTGGGAGCAGCCAGTGGGATGATGGCGAGAAACGAGGCAGCCGCGCCCGCGTACAAAGAAGCCGATGCGCTCGGAGTCAAGATCGAGGCTGAATACACCGTCGGCGAGTACGACATCGTGATTTTGTCGGCCAAGGAATCGCTCGGGTTGCAAACCTGGCTGCAACTCAACGGCTACAAAATTCCGCTCGGCGCGGATCGCGCGCTCGAGCCGTACATTCGCAGCGACATGAAGTTCTTCGTCGCCAAGGTCAATCTGACCGAGCACAATCGCACAGGGCTGAACTATCTGCGGCCGCTGCAGTTCGCCTTCGAGTCGCCAAAGTTCATGCTGCCGATTCGGCTCGGCATGATTAATTCGCAGGGGACACAGGATCTCGTCATCTACATGCTCACCGAAAACGGCCGGGTCGAGACCACCAACTATCGCACCGTGAAACTGCCGACCGGGATGGACATCCCCGAGTATGTGCGCAGCGAGTTCGGCGACTTCTACAAGGCGATGTTCGACGAGCAGGTCAGGCGCAACGACATGCGCGCCGTGTTCACCGAGTACGACTGGAACATGGGATGGTGCGATCCGTGCGCGGGGCCGCCGCTGTCGCGCGAGGAATTGAAGAGCCTCGGCGTCTTCTGGCTCGACGACCAGCCGGGCGGCGCGATGCCGATGTATCGTCGCCCCGGCGGGTTCATGCCTTATCCCCAGCCGGGCGGCGGCCCGATGCCGGTGATGCTCACGCGGCTGCACGTCCGCTACAGTGCAGAGACATTCCCCGAAGACCTGATCTTCCAGGAGACGCAGGACCAGGAAAACTTTCAAGCGCGCTACGTGATGCATCGTGCGTGGGACGGCTCGCCCACCGCATGCGAGGCCGCGAAGAATTACTTCGACGAGCTGAATAAGCGCAAAGCGCTTGAAGCAGAAACGCTGGCCGATCTGACAGGATGGAACCTGCAGGACGTGATCAAGAAAGCCGGCCTGCCGCCGGAGTCGCAGCCAAAGCCATGGTGGCAAGGTATCTGGGGCTCGTGAAGATGTGGATGGTGTGGAGAGCGCGCGGGGTCGCATCGCGACCCCGCGCCCATGGCTTCAAAGGCTTTTCGAGGATCCTGATCAATTTCTCCGTGTACGCGACCAGATCGCTGCAACTCGCACACCTGACGCTCTGAACCTCATTCGCTTCGATGTAAATCAACATCGTTTTCCCGCCGCATTTGGGGCAGGTCAAAACATCGTCTGTAGTGTCTCCCTTCGCTGCATCCATTGAACGTTTGGTGGTCGGTCAGCCGCATTGACAGCCACGACAGTGTGCCCTAGCCTTGACGGTTTGCTAGACTACAGAAACGGATCGACTGTACCGGAGCCGCTTACCTCGACCTGACCATAACCAAGTTTTCATCCATGTTTGACACGCTCAGCAACCGCCTCGAAGGGGTCTTCAAAAAACTCAAGGGCCATGGCCGCATCACCGAGCGCAATATCGAGGATGCGCTCCGAGAAGTCCGGCTCGCGCTGCTCGAGGCCGACGTCAATATCAAGGTCGTTCGCGATTTTATCGAGCACGTCAAGTCCAAGGCGCTCGGCGCCGAAGTATTGCGCTCGCTCACCCCCGAACAGCATCTGATCAAGTTCGTCGCGACCGAGCTGCAAAACGCGATGGGCGGTTCGGCGCGCGAACTCGATCTGAAGGTCAAGCCGCCCGTCAAAATCATGGTTGTGGGCCTGCAGGGCTCGGGCAAAACGACTTCGATTGCAAAGCTCGCGCTGTGGCTGAAATCGGAACGTAAGCGCCATCCGCTCCTGGCGTCCACCGACGTTTATCGCCCCGCCGCGATGGAGCAACTCCGCGTGCTCGGCGCCCAGGCGCATATTCCGGTCCTCGACAGCAACGAGAACCAGAATCCGATCGAGATCGCGTCGCGCGCGATGGCCCGCGCCGAGACCGGTGGGCATGACGCGATTCTGATCGACACTGCCGGCCGCCTGCAAATCGATGAAGAGCTGATGGACGAGTTGGCGCGCCTGAAGGCCGCGCTCAATCCGCATCACATCATATTCGTCGCCGACGCGATGACCGGCCAGGAAGCCGCCAACGTCGCGGCCGGATTCCACGAGCGGCTGAACATTTCGGGCGTGATTCTGACCAAGCTCGACTCCGACGCGCGCGGCGGTGCGGCGCTTTCGGTGCGCACTATCACCGGCGCACCGATTCTGTTTGCGGCCACCGGTGAGAAACTCGACGCGTTCGAGATTTTCTATCCGGACCGGCTGACGTCGCGCATCCTCGGGATGGGCGACGTGCTGACGTTGATCGAAAAGGCGCAGCAGAACTACGACCAGACCAAGGCCAAGGAGCTCGAGCGCAAGTTCAAGAAGAACGAGTTCACCATCACAGACTTCGCCGAGCAGATTAAGGCGATCAAAAAGATGGGATCGCTTGGCGATCTGATGGGCATGATACCGGGCCTCAAGAAAATCGCGGGCGCGGCCGATTCCGATGAGGCTAAGCGCGAGCTCGAGCGCATCCAGGCGATTATAGACTCGATGACGTTCCAGGAGCGTGGCAATCATCTGATTATCAACGGACGCCGGCGTGCGCGAATCGCCGGCGGCAGCGGCACGTCGGTCCAGGACGTGAACCGCTTTCTGAAACAGTTCGAACAGACGCGCAAGATGATGAAGAAAATCACCCGCATGGGCGCGGGAAAAATGATGATGCGCGGACTGGGCCTCGGCAGCTAGAATAGCAACAGGAGAATCGCATGGGACTTGTAATTCGATTGCGCCGGCATGGCGCACGCAAGAAACCTTTCTATCGCATCGTGGTGGCGGACTCGCGCTCGCCGCGCGACGGACGCTTCGTCGCGCAGGTCGGCACCTACGATCCGGCTTTCGATCCGCCGCGCGTCACGATCAAAAAGGACCTTGCGGACCATTGGCTCAAGGCTGGCGCTAAGCCGAGCGACACGGTAAGGAAGTTAATTAAACGGGCCGAAACAGCAACGGTCTCCGCCTGATGCGACCCGCTGCAACGGAGCCATCCCATGAAGGAGCTCGTTCAGTTCCTCGCACAGCAACTGGTAAACAATCCTGACGCGGTGGACGTGAAGGAGACGCAGGGCGATACCGCGTCTGTCCTTGAACTGCGGGTGGCGAAAGAGGATTTGGGGCGCGTGATCGGCAAGCAGGGGCGGACCGCGAAGTCGATCCGTACGATTCTGAACGCGGTCGCCTCGCGCACCAACCGCAAGGTCGTTCTCGAAATCATCGAGGACAAGTGATCGCGCGCTCGGCGGCTGCGCGATGATACCAATCAGGTTACAGCATCGATGCTCCGCGTCGGCCGCATAACCGGCGCCCACGGGCTCAAGGGCGCGTTGCGATTTCGGCCCGACAATCCAGACTCCGACACATTGGAACAGGTCAAGCGCGTTTTCCTGAAATGCGACGGAGAGCAGCGCGAGTTTCGGCTGGCGGGAATGACGCCGCTCAACGCGACGACGCGGCGAATCACGCTCGATGGCATCGCGGACATAAACGCGGCCGAGGCGCTGAAGGGCGCGGTCGTGATGCTCGCGGACGAAGATGTCCCGCCCGCGAAGCCGCGCGAGTTCTACTACTACGAGGCGATCGGATGCGAGGTGTTTCTGACCGACGGCAGCCGCCTCGGCGCGATCCAGGAAATTTTCTCGAACGGCGCGCAGGACATCTGGGTGGTGCGCGACGGCGAGCGCGAAGTGCTGGTGCCGGTGATCGAGGACGTCGTCAAGGCGATCGACCTCCCGGCACGGCGCGTGACGATCGAGCCAATCCCCGGCCTGCTCGACTGAAGCCGTCTGGCTCCGGGCGACTCACCCGGATAGATTTGGATTCACGCCGCAATGGAATTTCACGTAATCACATTGTTCCCCGAGATGTTCGAGTCGCCATTTCGTGGCGGCATGATCGGACGCGCTATCGAGCAGGGACTAATCACCATCAAGGCGCATCCGCTGCGCGAGCATGGTCTCGGCAACTATCGGCAAGTCGATGACGCACCATACGGAGGCGGCAGCGGGATGGTGATGCGGCCGGAGCCGATTGCGGCCGCGATCGACGCGGTTGATGCGGCGCGGCCGGGCCTGTGGCGCATCCTGATGACGCCGCAGGGCGAAGTGTTCGACAACTCGATGGCGCGCGACCTCGCCAAGCGCGCGCCCGGCTTGATGATCGTCGCGGGGCGCTACGAGGGAATCGACGAGCGCGTGCGCTCGCTGGTAGACCAGGAAATTTCCATCGGCGACTACGTGCTGAGTGGCGGCGAAATCCCCGCGATGGCGGTGATCGAGGCGGTGGGCAGGATGATACCCGGCGTGCTCGGCAATCCCGACTCGCTCGACGAGGAATCGTTCGCGGCCGGGATGCTCGAGTATCCGCAATACACACGGCCCGAGGAGTTCCGCGGCATGAAGGTGCCGGAAATCCTGCTGAGCGGCGACCACGGCAAGATTCGCGCGTGGCGCGAGGCCGAAGCAAAACGGCGCACCGCGCGGCGGCGCCCCGACTTGCTCGAGCGGCGCAAGTCCTGAGCGTGTCCGATCTATTCGTAGCGCTGATTCATCATCCGGTCGTCAATCGGAACGCCGAGACCGTCACCTCGGCGATCACCAGCCTGGACATTCACGACGTCGCGCGCGCCTCGCGAACCTACGACGTGCGCGGTGTGTTCATCGTCCATCCGATTCCCGAACAGCAAAAATTCGCGGCTAGCGTGATCGATCACTGGCGCTTCGACTTCGGCCGGGCGCACGATTCGCGCCGTCGCGAGGCGCTCGAGCGCGTGCAAATCGTCGCGACACTCGACGACGCGATTGCCGAGGCGACGCGAATCGCGGGCGCGCGCCCGCTAATCGTACACACCTCGGCTCGCACCGAAGGCGGCACCAGTTACGCCGATTTGCGCAAGCGGCTAGAGGCTCCGGACGGTGCGCCGATGATGATCCTGCTCGGGACCGGATTTGGAATGTCGCCGGAGGTCGCCGAACGCGCCGACATCGTGCTCGCGCCGATCGTCGGCCCCGGCGACTACAACCATCTGTCAGTGCGCTCCGCCGCGGGAATCATCCTCGATCGCCTTCGCGGCAGGTAACTTCAGAACGACTCGTTAGGCGGCTCGCTTTTTTGTGTCATCCTGACAAAGCGAGCAACGCCAGCGGCAGGAAGGATCTCGGACAGCGGCGCGAAAGCGCCGCCGGTACCGGTTTTGAAAATCGCGCCGCGCTCCTATGCTCCTATCGTCGCGCAAGCGTTGGCACTAGAGCATCGCGCGCAACTTCCCCACGAAACGGCGCATGTGCGGATCTGACCGCTCAAACGGAATCTCGTCGAATCCAAACCATCGCACGCCATGAAACTCGCCGCGATCGAATTCAATCGCGCGCGAGCTGTCGCCGCGTAGCACATACCAGAGCGATATGTCGGTATGCCCGCCGCCTTCACCAACCGTCCGGGTCACCGTGATGAACAGCGGTTGCGCTTGTACGAAGTCCGCCGCGAGGCCCAGCTCCTCCGACAGTTCTCTGACTACGGTTGCTGTTGGGTCTTCGTCGGGCTCGACATGGCCACCGCTCGGCAGCCATAAGCCGGCCAGTTTGTGATCGACCAGCAACAACTTACCACGCGGCTCATCGACGAGAGCGAAATAGCTCACGAGATGCTTGGGTGGGACGTCCGGCTTCCTGGCCCTGAAGATAGGCGCACCCGAACGAATCCATTCGAGCGTCGAGTCGCGATGATCCCGCTCAAGGTCGTCGAGCGGCTCGATTGACATAACTATCTTGGCGATCTTATCGCGCACGGAATCCACAACCTGCCCGCCTGCGAGATTAGCGCCCCCTGAAATCGGCGTACCACCACCCATTGAGTGGGCGCGCGCATTTGGATAGTTTTAGGGGCTCGACTCGAGGTCTTTCTTTCCATGAATACCGTTATCCAGAAGCTCGAAGAGCGGGGCCTGCGCAAGGACCTGCCTGAATTCCGCGTAGGCGACTCGGTTCGCGTTCACGTCAAGGTCGTCGAAGGCGAGAAAGAACGCGTCCAATCCTTCGAAGGCATCGTGATCAAAATCAACCGGGGCGCCAACCGCGCGACCTTTACCGTGCGCAAGGTCTCGTACGGGGTCGGCGTCGAGCGAATCTTCCCGATGCATTCGCCGCGAATCGACAAGTTGCAGGTGCTGACGCGAAGCCGCGTGCGCCGCGCGCGCTTGTATTATCTGCGCGACCTGTCGGGCAAAGCGGCACGGCTCGACACCGCGACCTGAGCGCAGAGCGAATCCTCGATTATCTGTCGTTGGAGGCCGCGGGCTCTTCGACAGAAACCCGCGTCATCCGAACGTTGCCGTCCAGGTAGGCGCCCTCGGACACCGTCAAGTTGCGCGTCTCGATATTGCCGAAGAACTTGGCGCGCGGCCCGAGCACCACGCGCTCGCATCCGACTACGTCGCCGCGCAACTCACCCATGATGAGCAGTCGCGGGGCGAAGACTTTGCCCTCGACCATTCCTTCTTCGCCGACCACGACCAACTCGGGCGAGCGAACCTCGCCGCGGAAGCGGCCCTCGATTCTGATCGGTTCGTGAAAAATCAGTTTGCCCGAGACGTTGACGTTGCGCCCGACCGCGACGCGCGTGCGCGCTTCGGCCCACGCCACGCCTGCATCCTGCGGTATCTGCGTTGTTGAATCCATGAACTACGGCGCCGGGAATACGTGACACGCCACCGCGTGGCCGCCGCGCCCGGTTTCTAATTTCGGTTCGACGTTTGTACAAACATCTTTCGCATAAGGGCATCTTGGATGGAAGGCGCAGCCGGCCGGCGGGTTCATCGGACTCGGCATTTCGCCAGGCAGCTTGATGCGCTCGGGCCTGTGGACGGTGTCGATCGTCGGAATCGCCGAGAGCAGCGCGCGCGTATAAGGATGCCGCGGGTTCAGATAGGTCTCGTCGCGCGATGCGATTTCGACAATCTTGCCGAGGTACATGATCGCCACGCGATTGCTGATGTGCTCGACCACGCGCAAATCGTGCGCGATGAACAGGTAGGTGAGTTTCAGCTTTTCCTGCAGGTCCTGCAGCAGGTTGATAATTTGCGCCTGGATCGAAACGTCGAGCGCCGAGACCGGCTCGTCGAGCACCAGGAAGCGCGGATTGACCGCCAGCGCCCGCGCGATTCCGATTCGCTGGCGCTGCCCGCCGGAGAACTCGTGGGGCAGACGATCCATCGCGTCAGCGCTCATCCCGACCATCGCGAGCAGCTCGACGATTCGCTCTTCTTTTTCTTTGCCGCGCGCGAGCTTGTGAATCTCGATCCCTTCGCCGACGATCGACCTCACGCGCATCCGCGGATTCAACGATGCGTACGGATCCTGGAACACGAGCTGCATCTGTTGGCGCAGCGTGCGAAGCTCGGCGCGGCCGAGCGTTGAGAGATCGCGGCCGTCGAAATAGACGGAGCCCTCCGTCGGTTCGAGGAGTTTCAGAATCAGCCGTCCAAGCGTCGATTTGCCCGAGCCCGACTCGCCGACCAATCCCAACGTTTCGCCGGGTTGAATCTCGAGATTAACGCCGGTCACCGCTTTTATCGAGAGATTTTTTCCGCCGATGATGCCCGTCGAGCCTGCGGGAAACTCCTTGCTGAGATGCTCGACGCGAACCAGCGGCGCGCCCGACGCCGATGCGGCCGTGTTACCCATTGGCGCGGTGGGATTAGGCGCGGATGCAGGCGACATAGTGGTTGGGGCCTTTGTTTTCGAGCGGCGGCTCGGCCGCGGAGCACTGCGGAATTGCGCGCTCGCATCGCGGATGGAATCTGCAGCCGGACGGCGGATTCATCGCGCTCGGAATCGAGCCGGGGATCGCCTGCAAGCGGTGGTGCCGGCTGCCGTTGATGCCGGGTATCGATTCGAGCAATCCGCGCGTGTACGGGTTGAGCGGATTTCGAAACAGCTCCGCAGTCGGTGCCTGCTCCATCACCCGCGCCGCGTAGAGAATCGTCACGTCGTCGGCATACTCGGCCACGATTCCGAGATCGTGCGTAACCAGAATCACTGCGAGTCCGAGCCGCACCTGCAACTCGCGGATCAGATCGAGAATCTGCGCCTGTATCGTCACGTCGAGCGCTGTCGTCGGCTCGTCCGCTATCAGGAGGCGCGGATTGCACGACAGCGCCATCGCGATCATCACGCGCTGGCGCATCCCGCCGGACAACTGATGCGGGTAGTCGTCGATGCGCCGTTCGGGGTCGGCAATCCCGACCATCCTGAGCGCCTCGATTGTGCGGTTGCGCGTCTCGGCGCGATTGGTTTGCTGATGCAGTCGGACCGCCTCGCCAATCTGGCTGCCGATGGTGAAGACGGGATTCAGCGACGTCATCGGTTCCTGGAAGATCATCGCGATCCGCGCGCCGCGAACATGGCGCATCTCCGGCTCGCTGAGCTTCAGTAGATCCTGATCCTCGAAAATTACCTCGCCGCCCACGATTCGCGCCGACTCGGGCAGCAACCGCATGATCGAAAGCATGCAGGCCGACTTGCCCGATCCCGACTCGCCGACAACTCCGAGCAGCTTCCCCGGCGCGACTGAAAAACTCACGCCGTCCACCGCGCGCACCTCTCCCGCCTCGGTAAAAAACGAGGTGCGCAGCGATTTGACTTCGAGCAGAGGTTTCACGTGACGTTCAGCGTATCATCGAGACTGATGCGAAATCATGCGGCGGTGGCGGGGTCGAGGCGGTCGCGGAGGTGGTCGCCGAGGAAGTTGAATGACATCACGGCGAGGAAGATGAAGATGCCGGGGATCAGGATCCATGGATAACGCGCTAGGTTCTGGACGTCCTGCGCCTGCGCCAGCAGGTTGCCCCAGCTTGCGGCTGGCTCCTGGATGCCGAGGCCGAGCAGCGACAGCGCGCTTTCGCCGAGGATGAAGCCGGGGATCGAGAGCGTCGCAGCCACGATCGCGTAGCCCATCACCGACGGAATGATGTGACGCGTGATGATGCGCCATCGCGACGCACCCAGAGCGCGCGCCGCCTCGACGTACGGCCGCGAGCGCACCGAAGACGCCATCCCGCGGATGATTCGCGCGAAGCCGGCCCAACTGATGAAGCTCATAATCGCGACGATCATGAAAAACGTTGCGACCGCGCTCAACCCCGACGGAATCACCGCCGCCAGCGCGAGCAGAAAATAAAATGACGGCAGCGACATCTCGATTTCGGACCATCGCATGATCAGGAAATCGACCGTCCCGCCGATGTAGCCGGACAGCGCCCCGATTGTGATGCCCAGTGAGAAACTGATCAGCACACCGATCAATCCGACGCACATGCTGACGCGCGAGCCGTAAACGATTCGCGAGTAGAGGTCGCGCCCGAGGCCGTCGCTGCCGAGCATGAAGTACGGCTCACGCTCGCTGTCGGTGGTGAACAGGTGGCCGTGCGAGAACAGGTGGATGTCGAGCCGCCGAGAGGCGTCGGCAACGAACTTGCGCCCAATCGGATCCTGCATGCGCATCGGATGGCTGTAGAAGATCGAGCGCGACCATTCAGACGGCGCACTCAAGTGGAGCGACATCGGCGGACAGTCGGGCATCTCGCGGTTCTGATAGGCCGGGTCGTAGCTCGCGAAGAACGGCGACGCGGCAGCGAACAGGTAGAACGTGACGAGGCAGATCGCGGAGAAGCGGACCGTCCGCGACGCGAGCCGCCATTCGCGCGCCACGCCCGACGTTGGTCGCGCGGATACCGCGGCGCCCTGGAGATTCGCTGGCATTGTGGCGTCCACGTTCATTTCACTCGGCCGCCACCGAAGAAAAGTCGACACGCGGATCGACAGCGACCAGCGCGACGTCGGCGAGCAGGTTGCCGACCAGCAAGAGAATCGTGCCCATCAGCACCGAGCCCATCACAAGGTAGATGTCGAGCGAGCGCACCGCGTCGAGCATCAGCAGCCCGAGCCCTTGCAGATTCATCACGGCCTCGACCAGGGCGGCGCCGCCCAGCAGATCGCCCAGCGAATATCCGGCCATCGTGACGAACGGGTTCATCGCGTTTCGCAGCACATGCTTGTAGATGACGACGCGCTCGGACAGTCCTTTGGCGCGTGCGGTGCGGACAAATTCCGAATTTTTGATTTCGAGAATCTGCGACCGCATCAGGCGCATCAGGCCCGCGGTGCCGGAGATGCCGAGCACGAAGACCGGCAGGATGAGGTGGTTGATGCGATCCGCGATCCGGTTCACCGTATCGAGCGTCGCGTAGTCGGGTGAGTAGGTGCCGCCTATTTGAAACCATCCGGTTTTCAGCGCCAGGTACATCATCAGGAAGGCGAGAAAAAAGCTCGGCACCGACATCCCAAAGAACGCCAGAAATGAGAGGAAGCGATCCCAGATCGAATTTTGATTCACCGCCACGATGATTCCGATCGGAATCGCGATCAGCCACGAGAAAATCATGCTCGTCGCCGACAGGATGATCGTATTGAAAGCGCGCGACGCGATCAGCCCGGTGACGCTCACTCTGTACTGCAGCGAGAAGCCGAAGTTCAGATGGAGCACGCCCCACAGCCACTTGAAGTAGCGGACCATCAACGGCTGATCGAGGCCGAACTGCGCCTCGAGTTGGTGAATGACCTCGGGCGTGATGGTCGGGTTGAGCTTTAGATTCGAGACGAAGTCGCCGGGCACCAACGACATCGCGAGGAACGAAATGAATGTGATCCCGAGGATGAGCGGGATCATGTTGAGCAGGCGACGGATCAGAAAGCGGGTCATCGTGTCATCGGCCTGATATTTCGACGTGCGTGCCGCGCCGGATGTTCAGTCGGCCTTGAATTCCATCCACTCGGACTTGTACAGGCCCCAAACTTTGGGCTGGTAGTTCTCGAGCGAGTTTTTCCACGACGCATAGCGCTGCGAGCGGACCGTCTCGATTATCGGCAACTGGTCGTGCAGGATTTGCTGAATTCTCCAGTAGTACGGCGCGCGCTTGTGGGGATCCATTTCGGATGCGCCTTGATCGAGGAGCGTGTCGATCTCGGCCTCCCACGGCGTGGCGGGTTTGGGCTGATTCGGATTCCACAAATGAAGGTTGCCCGATGAACGATAAAAGTTGGCGCCGTCGTTCGGCTCAATCCCGCCGGTAAATCCAATCAGCACGCAGTCCCAGTCGAACGACGAATCGAGCTTGTCCACCAGCGTGGTGAATTCGAGCGGCCGATAATTCACCTTGATGCCGAGGCTTTCGAGGTCTTGCTTGAAGATGGTGCACATCTCGTTGCGCTCGGGCGAGCCGGTGTTGGTGGTGAGATCGAATTCGAGGCGATTGCCTTTCGGATCGGTTCGCACGCCGGGTTTCACGAGGTGATAGCCTGCCCCCTCGAGCGTGTCGGCGGCAAGTTTCGGATCGTAGTCGTAGTCCTTGAGATTGGGGTTGTGGAAGATTTTGTTCTCGGGTGAGATATCGGCTACCGCCGGCACCGCGAGCTGGTGAAAGACAAGATCGATCATCGATTTCTTGTCGACCATGTGCGCCATCGCTTGCAGGAACTTCAGGTCCGTAAACCATTCGAGCTTCGGATTGGTGACGCCGTCTTTGACGAAGTGGCGTGGGTTGCGGTTGAAGGCAAAAAACAGCGAGCCCGTGTCAATTCCGATCTGCTGAACCGTGATGTCGAGTTCGTGGTTCTTCACCTTGTCCTGCAGCGGCGAAACCTCCTCAGTGCGCGGGCCGTACACGTCGATTTGCCCCGACAGGTAGCGCAGGTAAGCGGTGTTCTGATCCGGCACGATCGTCACCGTCTGCCCATGCAGGCGCGGCAACTGACCGCCGCGCTCGTCCTTCATCCAATAGTCTGCGTTGCGATCGTAACGCACGAGCTGGCCCTGCGTGTAGTGCGTCATCTTATACGCGCCGTTGCCGACGAGCTTGTCCGGGGGAGTATCGATGCCCCAGGTGTGGTTGAAATTTCCCGCCTTCCACACGGGCTCGAGGATGTGCGCCGGCATCACCTGGATGCCGAGCGAGTAGAGCAACGGCGCAAACGGCTTCGGCAGATGCATCACAACGGTGTAGTCGTCGGGCGCTTCAGCGGCGATGCGCTGGTGGTCGATGGTGATCGCGGGACGGATGCTGTTGGGCACCTTGGGATCATAGATGACGTCGAGCGTGAACAGGACGTCGTGCGCAGTGACGGGCTGACCGTCAAACCATTGCGCGTCGTGGCGGAGATGAAACGTGATCGACTTGCTGTCGGGCGCGATGTCCCATTTCTCGGCCAGTCCCGCCTCCGGCAGGGTAGTGACAGGGTTGAGCCGCAGCAGGCTCTCGAACAAATCGCCGGTTAGCGCGCCCGAGCTTGAATCGGTGATCAGAATCGGATTGAAGGTGCGCGGATCGCTGGCGATGGCCGAGTAGAGGATTTGACTGGTCGCGTGATCGCTCCCGGGCCGGTTAACGTGGCATCCGGCAACAATCGCAAGCGAGGCCAGAGCAATCGCGCACGTAAGTGCGGTTAAAAACCGATTACGCCGTCGCTCAGCTTTCATTTGAAAACGCGCGGACATCGACAAGACTCAGATTCACCACAGTGGCTCCTGGAGCCGGTATCAACACGAACGTCGAATCGGGAATTATTCCGTTGACGATCGGCCGGAGATAGCGAAACGTGACGTGGCTGCCGGCCGCCGGAAATGTCGCATCGACGACGTACGGAAACATCACTCCGCCGATATCATGATAGTCGCTGTAGCGCACCTCGTAATTCACGACGCCGCCGCCCGCCGTCTCCCGCACCATCGCGAGGTTGCCGCCGGAAAATCCAATCTCGCGAGTCCCCGACGCGGCGTTGCCGTACGACGCGACCATCATCGCGCCGTCGTTCGATACCGACTCCGCGCTGCTGCCGAGCGCGAACGCTGGCGGCGCGAGTCCCATCAGCAGACCCACGGCGTCCGCGGGCGCCATCGGGATTCGCACGTACCGGTAGAGTGTGTCGGCGTTGGCCTCGCCGCGCATGAAGCGATTCTGCCCCGGCTCGAAGATCGCGAGGTCCGATCCCTGTGCCGCTAGCAGCAATGCCACCCCGAACGGCGACATCGCTTCGACCCGCAAATTGCCGGGGCGCTTGACGACTAGTTCCTCTTTGGCTTTCACATGTTGATCGCCGGCAGTGTATTCCATGACGGCCGGCGTCTGCATGCAGGCGAGACTTCTGTCGCGCTCCACCAGCGCTGCGACCATTCTCTCGACTTGATATTTGTTCTCGCTCCAGCCCGGGGTTGGCGTCTCGGCTTCTGGGACGGGCGGAGTGTATATGACGAAGCAGGCGGAAGTTTCGAGCATCGCCAGCAGGAGCATCGATGCGACCGCCGCGAGCGAAACTGTTGTTCGGCGCCGAGCGCGATCAGTGGCCCGCGCTGGCGGCATTCTGCAGGACCTGGATTTTATCCTTGAGGCGCGCGACCTGGTCGGTTTCCTGCGCCTTCTTCAGCGCGTCCGAGTATTCGTGGCCGGCTTCCTTGGCTTTGCCCAGCTTGCGGTACGCGTCGCCAAGATGCTCGGTGATCGTGGGATCGCTGCCGGTCAGGTTGACCGCCTTCTCCAACTCCTCGACGGCCTTCTTGTAGTCGCCCTTCTGGTAGTAAACCCATCCCAGGCTGTCAACGTAAAATCCGTCTTCGGGTTCGATATCGAGGGCGCGCTTGATTAGCTTTTCGGCCTCGGCCAGGTTGGTGCCCTGCTCGGCGTAACTGTAGCCGAGGTAGTTCAGCGCCTGCGCGTTGGCGGGATTCAGCTCGATCGCCTTCTTCATCTCGGCCATGCCTTCGTCGCGCTGCTTGTTCTGATCGAGCGCGGCGCCGAGGGTGAAGTGGAACTTGTCATTCTTGGGTTCGGCCGCGACCATCTTACGTGCCAGCTCGATCGCCGCCGGGTAGTCCTTCTTTTCTTGGTAGACGCCGACCATGAAGCCGATTATCTCGGGGTCGTTGGGTTTCTTGGCGAGCGCGTCCTTCAGCGCGCCCAGCGCATCGTCGTACTTGTTCTGCTTGTCGTACAGGTAGGCGAGCTGCAGGCGCGATTCGACGTAATGCTCGTTGTCGCCGGGGATCTTGTTGAACTCGGCGATCGCCTTGTCGTTCTCGGACAGCTCCGTGTACACCGTGCCGAGGTAGTAATGAACGCGGTAGTTGCTCGGCTCGGCGCCGAGCACGAGGTTGAACTCGGTCGCGGCGTCGTCAAAATTGCCCTGCTCGACGTACAGCAGGCCGATCTTGGTGCGCGTGTCGGCGGGATTGGTCTCGACCTGCTCGGCGCGCTTCAGCTCGTCCAGCGCCTCGTTGTACTTCTTCTGACCGACCAGGATTTCCGCCTTGCGCTTGCGGACCAGCTCGTTGTTCGGATTGATTTGCGTGATCTTGTTGTAATAGACGAGCGCGTCCTGGGTCCGTTCCTGGCGCTCGCGCAACAGCGCGAAATCAAGCAGCACCAGCTCCGACTGCGGATTTAGATCGAGCGCCTTCTGATAATATTTCTCGGCGGCCGGGTAGTTCTTCGACGCCACCATCACCTTGCCGGCGTAGTAGTAGCCAAGGAAAGAATTGGGATCGAGCGTAATCAGCTGCTGGAAGGTCTTCTCGGCCTCGCCGTAATCGCCGCGCTTGGCGTAGAGCGTGCCGAGGTACAAATAGGCTTCCTGGTTTTTCGGATTGAGGCGCAGTACCTCGCGGTAGTCCTTTTCCGCGGTCACGTCGTCGCCGAGCGCCGAGCTGATTCCCGCGCCGAGCAGCCGTGCGTCAGCCGAATCGGGATTTATCGCGAGCGCCTGATTCACCTGCTCGAGCGCGTCCTTGAGCCGCCCGTCGCGGACGTAAAGCGTCGCGAGCCGAACCTTCAGCGCCGCGTTGCTCGGATCGTACTGGACGGCCTCCGCGTAATCCTTCAGCGCCTCTTCGCGGTCGCCTTCATTCATCGCGACCTCGGCCTTCAGAAACGCGCTCATCGCGCGCGCATCCGAGGGCACGTCCACCGCCGGCGCGCCGCCGAAGGGATTGTCCCCGCCCACGCTGGCGCTCCGGAGCAGCTCGGGCTTCGCACTCGTGATCGAGGTGCAGCCCAGAAACGCGATCGACGCGACGCCGAGCGCGATAATCGCGCGTGTACTGAAACCTGTCATCGCTACAACAAATTCCCGGGAGAGCTTCTCAATTGGGCCTAACACCACGCTCTTCGATCTAATACGCGAGGTGTCCCGCGACGTTACGACCTCCGCGGACCTTTGCGCATCCCTTACATTATAAGAAATCCGCCACCAGATGCGACCGTGCAACCCTCATTTGATCTTTTGACTGCTTGCCACCGCGCATCGCCTCGGCTAGGCAAGGGGGCCGGAGCCGCCCCGCAATTGCCGCAAATTCCCAACGAAAATAACGACGCCTCGCTCGCTCACACGCTTCGTACGCCGCGTAAGCTGGCCCTCATACCGCTGGTATGCGTGATGTACCTGGTCGTGAGCGGCGGCGCGTACGGCCTCGAAGACGCCGTCCGGATGGCGGGGCCGCGCATGACGCTCCTGCTATGCCTCGTCGTGCCGCTCACGCTCAGCCTGCCGACTGCACTGATGGCGGCGGAGTTGACGGCATTGATGCCGGTGGAAGGCGGCTTCTACTTCTGGGTCAAGGAAGCGCTCGGCCCGTTCGCGGGCTTCGCCGAGGCTTACCTGACAATTCTTTACACCGCCGTCGACATGGCGATTTATCCGGTGCTGTTCGCCGGCTATCTTTCGTTCATCCTGCCGCTCGGCCCGGCGGCGCAGATCGCGATCGGCATCGCGCTGGTCTGGATGGCGGGCGGGCTGAATTTTCTCGGCGTCAGGCCGGTCGGGATGGCCTCGATGATCCTCGCCGCAATCCTCGTCTCGCCGTTTGCGATTCTGGTAGTCGTCGGCCTCCCGCGCCTCGTCCACTTCACGATGCCTACGCCGTCGCTGTTCGGCAAAGATGCGTTAGGTGCGCTCGGCGCCGGGCTGACGGTGGTCATCTGGAATTTCAGCGGATGGGAAAATCTGAGCGTCGTGTCCGCGGAAATCGAAAATCCGCGCCGCAACTATCTGCGCGCCATTCTGATCGCGCTGCCGATAATCGTCGCCGGCTACGTGCTTCCGCTCGCGGTCTCCGTCTCGGGCGCGACCACCGCCGCCGGCTGGGGCACCGGCTCGTTCTCGCACGCCGGCTACGCGATCGGCGGCCGCGCACTCGGCGGCGCGCTGGCGCTCGGCGGCGCCGTGATGTCGTTCGCGGTATTCGAGGCCGCGATGCTCTGGGTGTCGCGCATGCCCTTCGTGCTCGCGCGCGAGCGCTACCTGTCGCCGCCGCTCGCCCAGCTCTGGTCCACCACCGCGACGCCCGGCAAATCGATCCTGCTCTGCTGCGTCGTCTTCACGCTGCTGGTGCCAATCGGCTTCGTCGCGCTGGTCGTGCTCGACGTCTTCTTCTACATGGCCGCGCTGGCGCTGGAACTTTTCGCACTGCTGCGCCTGCGCAAACTGATGCCCGATCGCACCGCGATGTTCACGATAGGCGGAGGCCGCGCCGGCCTGGCGCTCGTCGCGATTCTCCCAATCCTGACCTGGGCCGCGACCTTCGGGCTGGCCATTTCGGCCAGCGACGGTAAGTCCGACTTCATCCTGGCCATCGTGCTGGGCGCATTCGTCTGGCCCGCATACGCAATCTGCCGCCGCCGCTACGGCGGCCCCCCGCCAATCGATGTCCCGCCCACCAGCCTCACCGCATAACTCTCTGCTTCCTCTCGATGTAAGGAGACAACCTGCCCGGCATTTCTTCCCCTCTCCCTCCCACGGAGAGGATGAAGGTGAGGGTCCTTATACAGCGCGTTCTTTTGCGCGCGATTCAAGATTCTGCGTTCTCTCCCCTCCCTGCTCGGACTCATTTCCAGGGGGATGAACTTTTCAGCCTGATCAAACCGTCCCAAACATGCTACCCACAGGTATGGGACGACACTCATGACGTTCAACAGACAAACTTCATTGCCGCATCCAAGACTCCGCATCGGGCAACTCCCCATTTCAAAAACAAAATTTGACGGAACGAAACTACCCTTGGGTGGTAGGCCCGCCGCAGGACCACAATAGGTGGTAGAAATTGCTGATCTTTACTAGCGAGCAGTCAATCGATACAGCGCAACCGCCTCGTTCTGCGATACCGGCTCGACGGCGAACCTCCCCTGTAACTGATCGAGTTCGTCCTTCAATACATCCGCATACTGCTGCGACTCCGGCGCAGCGATCAGCAGAAACACCGGCGCCTTCGCATCAATCGCCGATGCTAGCGAATCCGCCTCCCTCGCCGACATCTGCTCGCCGTCGAACACGACCGGCGGTACCGACCCGTTCCATCCTGCGGCCCGCTTCTCGTACAGGCGATGCAGATGGTAGTCGGTGAATCGCTCACCCGGATCAAGCGAGTTGAGCCCGACGAAGCGGCGGTCTTCTCCGAGGTAGAGATCGAGAAATTGCAGCGAGATGTTGCTGACTACAGTCGCATCGCCCGGCAGTGTCGAATTCAACGACTCCAATGCCTCAACCATCGGCGAAGACGCGGGCGACGCACTCAATCGCGCGACCGCTTCCGAAGCCAACGACACGACCAGCACTACGTCGAGCACGATCACGCCCACCGCCCTTGCAAACTGACTCGCGCTTCGATTTCGGTTGCGCAGCACGTCGCGCATCCATCGATTCGCGAGCGCCGCGCCCGCACCCGCCGCGATAAACAGTATGAATGCGCCCGGCAGGATGAAGGCCACGTCAGTGAACAGATAGAAACAGTAAAGCCCGGTCAGCGCTCCGAGGTATCCGAGCCCAAACCACATCAGCCGTCGCGCCATGGACTGTCCGGGCGCGCGAAGGATCGCGATGAACCCGACAATCGCGAACACCGCCGCCGCGAACGGGTAGAGCAAGTAGCGCGCATCTCCGCGATCGCCAAGCATCCCATCGAGTCCGAGCAGCGTAGTCGCGTACACGATCACGTTGCCATGCGGATTTCGTGGCATCGTGGGCCCGAACAAGTACGCAGCGCTGAACGTCTTGCCGCCCGCGCCATAAACTTCGGGTACCCACCAAGAGTATCCGCTCGCGAATGCGCTCCCGAGATTGATCGAGTTCTGATGCAATTGCCACGCGACCGGAATCGCGAACCCGACTGCCATCGCGATCGCCGCTTTGAGGAGGTTCGCGAAATCTCTCCTCTCCAGCGGCGCCATCACGACGCACACCACGAGGCCAACAAGGATGGCGGCGTTGGTCGGACGGATGATCGTCGAGAATCCAGCGTAGAGACCGAACAGGAGCCATTCGAACACTGGCATCCAGCTCGGCCGCATCCAGCTCGTAGATTGAGACGCGTCGTGTGACGCCCCTGACATCAGGAACACCACGGCGACAAGCGTCACGGACAACGTCGGCACGTCGCTCATTACGAGCGATGAATACGTGATGAAGACGGGTGAGAGCGCCAGTAGCAGCGCCGCAATCGTGGCGGCCGCGCGCCCGAATGCCCGGCGCGCCACCACGAAAACACCGAAGACCGAGAACATTCCGAGAATCATCGAGGCGTAGAGCTGCGGAAAGTCTCTGGGGTTCAAGAGGTAGAAGTATTCGAGGATCAGCGGGTAGCCGCCGGTATAGCGCGACGGGTAAGTATATCCACCGAAATGCAGTACAGCTCCGCCACGATTTGCGAGGTTCACCGCCGCCGCGGCGTATTCGAGTCCATCCGGCCAAGGCATCAATTCGACTCCGCGTCGAGAGCCGGCAGATCTAATCATTATGATTGCGAGCAGTATGATCGCCGCGAGGATTCCCCAATCGAGGATACCCGGCATAAGGCTAACGCCAGACGGTTCCGTGACAGGCGGTGTCGATGATTTCGCGCGGCTCATCGCGACGCGTCCCCGCGAGCGCTGACAGCGTCGACGCGACTCGCATCGGCGCGTGGCTCATCGCCGTGCTGCTGATCTCGCGCGTCGTGCGGATGTTCTACCCGCAAGTGTGGGTCGAGGACGATTTCTACCTCGAAAGCGCGTGGCTGGTGAGCGCCGGGATGCGTCCGTACCTGGATTTCGTTCATCCGCATATGCCGCTGCTCGAATGGATCGCGGCAGGTTACCTCAAGTTGTTCGGCGCAAGCCATCTGTCGATCGAAATCCTGAACGAGGCCGCGATTTTCGCGACCAGCCTCCTGACCTACTCGCTCGCGCGCAAGGTCGCCGGCCGCCCCATCGCCATCGCCGCGTCGATACTATACGCATACAGCTCGCTGGTCTTTCGTTACCACGCTTACGAGCGCGAGAGCTTCGTCGCGCCGCTGCTCATCCTCGGCGCGATCGTCACGCTCGACGACGCGATGCCGGAGATGCGCCAGGCCGTTTTCGTTGCGCTCATCTTCTTCGTCGCATGCGCAATCAAGTTGACTGCCGTGATTCCGCTACCCGTGATGCTGCTATTCATCGCCGTCGCGTACCGCCGAATCGCGGGCGCGGTCGTCTCGGGCATAATCTTCGCACTCGCGCTCAGCGCGTTCAGTGCGATCCTCTACCGGCTCTACGGCTACGAGTTCATCTTCCAGACGTTTGTTTTTCATTTCCTGAAAGGACGCGACACCGCCGGCAGCATCGCGACCTACCCGCGCACGATCCTCGACTTGCTCGTGCCGCTCTTCGTCCTGGGATGCTGGCGAATCTTCGCCGATCGCACCTTCAACCGCGGCGTGGTTCTGGTGCTCGCGATCGTCTCCGCCGAGTACGCCTTTTACGGCGTCCTGAGTCCGACCGCGTGGGGCCACAACTATCTCGAGCCGCTGCCCTTCATCGCGATCGTCTCGGGGGTCGGCGCGATGGCTCTCATACGAGCGAGCCGGATGCCGACGCAACAATGGCCGTCGCTTTCGGGCGGTGCGGCGCTGATCGCGATTTTTCTGATCTGGATCGCGCCGCTGGTCAACGAGAACTGGCTGCACGGCGCGGTCTACGGATTCGGCTTCGTGCCGCGCGCGGAAATCTCGCAGCTCGCCGCCGCGTTGCGCGCCGCCAGCAAGCCCGGCGACGACGTGATCGCGCCGTCGTTCGTATGCTTCGAGGCCGGCCGCCGCGAACTCATCCGCTATCCCGAAACCTACGGCGTATATCGCGAAGCGAAGGCCGAGTACGATCGCGACGGCTTCTTTGCCGCGCGCCGCCGCCTGGGCCACGCCGACTTCTTCCAGCTCATCTCAGATACGCGACACGACTGGACCGAGCAGATGCGCGACGCAATCGCAGGCGGAAAAGTCTCCGCTGTCATCAGCGACTCGCCGATTCAATTGCTGCCGCTGGTGCTGGTTCCCGACGACTTCCTGTCCAGCAACGGCTTCCGCCCGGTCCTGACGACCGACCACTTCACGCTGTGGACGCGAACCCCCGCGCCCGCGGCGCCGGCAAATGAGTAGCCCTCAGAACGATACAAAAGGAGTTCTAACAGGGAGGAAGTCCCGCATCTTCTCTTGATACCAAGGTGCAGGGGTTACCCCTGTCCAAGGAACTGCGAAACCCACGGGGGGTTCAATACAACTGAGTTCCTATCGCGGCCCCGCTTTACTGCGGATGCCAGCTAGCGCCGCCATCTGACGTCGCGAAACTTCGCCCGCCGGCCGTCGTGACAGTTGCATCATCAGCGCTACTCGCGGTCACGCTCGTCAAATTCTCCGCGGTTGGCGGCGTGATGAGCTCCCAATGCTCGCCGTCGGTCGTGCGGATGATCGTTCCGCTGCGACCGACGATCCAGCATACGGTCGCCGACGGCGCCGAGCCCGCAACTAGGTCAGTGCTTACACCGCTGTGCTGCGTATGCGTCGTGCCATCCGCGTCGCGTCGCTGCACCAATCCATTCTTGCCAACGATCCACGTGACGGATCCGTCGGGCGTCGAGATCGTTACCAGCGTCGGTGCCGCGGACGGCGCTGCCTCACTCGGGCTTACCGCGCCCGCTCCGGCGATTGCCGCACCAACTGCCGCACTGCCGTAACCTTGCACGGCAGCCTTTGGCGCCGCGCCGCCCTGCGCGGTCATCGCCTGCGGTCCGGGAGCCGTCGCGCTGGTCGCCATTCTGTGGAGAACCGTGCCGCCGCTCATTCCTTCCGCACGAGGCGCTGCCTCCGTCTTCGCTTCATTCATCGCGAGCGCTCTCGAAGCTGGCGCGGCAGGTGCAGACGCTGGCGCAACGGCTGGCGCCGCCGGCGCAACCATTGGCGATTCTGGTGCAGCCGCCTGTTCCGCGGCTTCCATGCGCGGAGCTTCCTGCTTCTCCATTGCGACGAGCTGATCACTCTGCGGCTCCTCGTTCACCGGACGCCGCATCGCAATGAAGACGACGACGGCTGCGACGGCCGCAAGCGCCGGCACCGCAATGCGCCATCGCCGGTACCACGGGACCCTAGATGTCGCCCTCGCTCCGCGTGCGCTCTCATCGGCGCGAGCGATTGCCGCCAACAGCATCTGGCATCGCGCGCAATCCGCAAAATGAGCCTCGAGACGCTCGCGCTCCGCCGTTGCTAACGAGCGGTCGCTGTATGCGGCGAGCGACTCCGCATCGGCGCACGCGGGCGTCGCCGCATCGGGCGCCGCGCGCATCGCACGGCGCAGGATCGCGTCGAGCGGCTCATTATTTCTATCGACCGGCGTCACGTCGTCACGATTCCTTACTCTTGGAACGAACCGCGGCCGGAAAATTGCACTGTGCGCGTCGGTTCATTTGGCGTCCGGGAGCGCGCGCGACAGGTCGAACTGCAAATCGCCCGCTGCGAAATCATAACACAGCCGAATCTGGTCATCGCTCAGCTTGTCTTCGTGCAGGGTGCGCTCGATCGCGCGTTTGAGTTGATCGCGCGTGCGCGCAAGCCGTCGTGACACTGTGGACTCATGCTCGTCCATTACGCGGCCAATCTCCTTGAGTGACAAATCGTGCCGGTAGTAGTACGCCATCCGCATCCGGTCCCGCGGCGCGAGCGACTTGAGCGCGCCGTCGAGCGCCTTACCCAGCATCGCCACGTAGCGCGCGCGCTCGGCGTCGGGCGGATCGCTGTTGTCGCTCGCAGCCACCCGCTCGACGTCGTCATCGAGCGGCTGGATACGGCTCTGGGAGCGGATGTAATCGACATGGCGCTGCGCCAGCACCGCGCGCATCCAGGTCAGAAGCGAACTGCGGCCGTGAAAGTAGCTGAGGATCGAGCGGCGTCGCCCGTCGCGAACCTCCAACCCATACATCTCGGCCCACAACGAGTCCGCCAGTTCGCGGCCGCGCGCCTCGTCGCCGGCAATCGCGCGTGCGGCTGCGTACAGAGCCGGCCTAAAACTGGTGATGAAGTGCTCCCACGGCGCGGATTTTCCGGCCTGGCACGCGATCGCCAAGCTCAAGTCTTCGGCGTGGAGCGCGTCGATGAACGATTCGACGCCGGCGCCGTCGAGCACGCCCGCCGCGCGCGCGCCGCGATACGCAGCATCGCGGAGTGACTCGTCGCCGACGTTCCATCGCGCGGCGCGAGCGCGTTTGCACAGGCGTGCCAGCGCGAGGGCATACCGTGCGACGAATTCGGGAGGCGCTTCGCTCACGCTGATGCCCGTTCGAGGCAACGATCCTTCAAGCATGCTCCCGCTAAAGCCAGAACACAGCGCCGACCTGGAGCTTGATTGTAGTGAAACCCACAGTGGGTTTCAGCAGGGGTGACCCCTGCACCCAATGTTAAGAAGAGAAGCGGGTTCCGCCCTGTTAGAATCGGTAAGGGGAACGTCGGGTGCCGAGCGATCTTGTCGCTCGGCGCCTTTCTGCCTCGCCGCTGCCGCACTAACTGTTAGTGCTTCTGATCGTAATGGCGCTCTGCTGCCATGAAGCGGAACGGGTGCGACTTCCAATCGCGGCGCGCTACTGGATGATTCTCCAGATATTCGTGCAAACCGGGATGATTGTTGACGTAGGTCCGGTTGTCGACCAGCGCCGGATCCTTCTCTAGCTGCTGCGCTACTTCGGGATGCGAGTCCATGTAGTGATCGGTTGTCGCCAGCGGATGCGGGTAGCCGCGCTCGCCGTGGTTTTCGTAGTAGTGCTCGCGCGCCATGAAGCGGTCTGGGTGATGCTGCAGCTCTTCGCGAACTTCGGGATGATTCTTGAAGTAGTCGCCGAGGCCGGGATGAGTCGCCAGGAACTGCGGATTGTCCACCAGGCGCGGATCGTGTCCCAGTTGCTCCGCCACTTCGGGATGCTCGTCGAGGTAGCCGTTGTCGAAGCGGCCGACGGGACCGGCGAATGCAGTCGTGCTAATCGCGCCGACGAAGGCTATTGCCGCGAGAGTTACTAGCGATTTTTTCATGATGGGTCTCCTTTTCTATCGATGAGGGTTGGACGGACTCGGTGCAGGTTCCGTTTACATCCAGATGGCGAAGCGTAGCGGACAAAATTCGACGAGGAAGCGTGTAAACGAACTGTAAGGTTGTTTCGTCAAATAGGCCGGAAAATTGTAACATCGGTCCCTGGAGCCGGTTTCTTCCGGGGTTGCCGGCTCGCGGGACTGACTAATGGTGGAGCCTTCGGATGAGGAGCTGTGCAGGAGAATCGCCGAGCGCGATGCTGACGCATTCGAGCTCATGGTGGACCGCCATCAGGGGCGCGCGTACCGGCTCGCCTCGTCGATCCTCGGCAATGAAGCCGATGCGCGCGACGTCTCGCAGGACGCGTTCATCCGGCTATACGAATCGGCCGGGCGGTTCGATGGGCGGTCGCGCTTTTCGACGTGGTTCTATCGGATACTGGTCAACTTATGTATCGACCATCACAGGCGAAACCGATGGTGGCGCCGGCTGGCGCCGCTTGCGAGTCCCGGTGGCGGCGACGACCCCGACGAACGCGCTTTCGATCCGCCGTCCGGCGAGGCCGGGCCGGAGGGCGAGGCGATGCTGAAGCAATCAGTAAGCCGGCTTCGTCCCGCGCTCGAAAAGCTCTCGCCGCAGCAACGTGCTGCAGTGTTGCTGCAGACGCAGGAGGGCTTCACCAGCCGAGAAATAGGCGAGGTGCTCAAGTGTTCGGAGGCAACGGCTAGGGTGCATGTGCATCGCGGGATCGCGCAGCTGCGGAAATTGATGGGGAACGACTGACAATTCGACTGAGTAATTGAAAACAGACTGACCACGATGGCTGAGAATCATCCAGATACCGAACTGATCCCGTATCTGCGCGGAGAGTTGAGCCCGGACGAGCGCGCGCGCGTGCGGACGCATCTGGAGGGATGTGCGCAGTGTCGCGAATCTGCGGAAGAGTCGTCGGCGATAGTGTCGAATCTGGCGCGTGTCGTCGATGACGTGCGTGAGCCGGATTGGGCGGATTACCAGCGCGAGCTCAAGCGCAAGCTGCGCGCGGCGCAGGCCGGGAATGCCGGTGTGCGTGGAAGATGGCGATGGAGGAGGGCGGACGTTCGGCTGCCGGTCTTTGGCTGGCCGTCGATGGCGATGGCCACAGCGGCGGTCGCGGTGCTCGCGATCGCAATCGTGATGCATCGCGGCTCCGGCGGAAGTGTGCAGGCGCCCGGCGTCGATCAGCTCGAGCTGCAGCAGGAGCTCAGCAGCGCGGATGTCGGCCTGCTGGCCAACTATCACGTCGTCGAGCATCTGGATCTGCTCGAGAACTATGACGTGATCGAGCATCTGGACGAGCTGGAGCCCGGGGACCGCCAGAACCATGAAACTCCGTCGTAAAGTCGCCGTGTTTGTGCTGATAGCGACGATGGTTGTGTGCGGCGAAACGCGGCGAGCGTCGGCGCAGGACGCGCCACCGGATTTAAGAATGTTGATGAACCTGGACTTGTTCGAGCCGCGTCACAATGACGCGAAATCCGCGGCGCCGCCGGCCGCGTCGCCATCTGACGACTCGATGCTCGAGCAGATACGCACGCTCGATCAGATGGGTTACCTGGGGAATCAGGAAGGCGACGACAACGGCGCGCCCGCTCCCAGAGCGGCAGTAGGAGCGCAGAAGTTGGCACCACATCCGCTCGAATCTCAGAGCGTCCAGCCGCAATCGGCCGTCAGCGCGCCGGCGGAAGCGCCTATGCCGGCGAGTCAGCCGAGCTATGACGCCGAGGGGCCGCAGCCATGACGGGACGCATACGAATCGCGAGCGCATTGACGGTCGCGGCGCTGATCCTGTGTGGATTTGCATCGGCGGTTCCCGCTTACGCGCAATCGCCGGCGGCTTCAGTGGAGCCGTCGAACGACGCCGAGCGCGCGCTCGTCGCACAGCATCCGAATGAATGGGCGCAGCTCAATCCTGAGCAGCGTCAACGCGTGCTCGAGAACTATCGGCGATGGCAGTCGATGCGTCCCGAGGATCGGCAGCGGGTGCAGCAGAACTTCCAGACGTTCCGCAATCTGCCGCCGGAAGAACGCAAGCGAGTCCTCGAAGGATTGCGCAGGTGGCGCCAGCTTCCACAGGCGCAGCGCGAGGAATTGCAGCAGGACTATGCGCGCTACCGCGGGCTGCCGCCGGACCAGCGCGAGAGGATGATGAAGCGCTACCGGCAATTCGAGCAGCTTCCGCCGGAGCAGCGCCAGAGAATGCTCGCGAACTGGCATCGCTGGCAGCAGATGACGCCGGAGCAGCGGCGCGAAGCGCGGCGGCGGCTGGGATTGTGGCGGCAGCATCCGCGCGAGCAGGGGCAGTAGGAGCGCCAGAAGAAAGGAACTCTATCGTATGTGAAACCCGCCGTGGGTTTCACGCTTCCTTCGGCAGGGGTGACCCCTGCACCCAGTGCTAAGAGAAAGATGCGGGACTTCGTCCCTGTTAGAAGATGTTGGGTAGGAGGTTGGGCTGCGTCCGACTCTTACCTCGCCCGTTATTTTCACGGGAGAGGCGGCCGACCGCGTAGCGGCCGGTAGGTGAGGGTTCTGCGACTGCATCACAAGAACTCGGCCGCTCACTCTTTGTGTCATCCGCTGCACCCGCGCCGACTCTGCCTCGCTAGCCTACTTTGTGTAGCGTTGTTGTCTCGATGTCGTACTGGGGGACGGGATCTAATTCTTTTTGAGCCATCTGTAAACGAGCCGGGGGTTGGGCGCGTCTTACATCTCGAATCGCAAATTCATCAGTCCGATTGCTTGGGCAATCGACGGACAGGCAGGAGGAGAGTCTTTATGTTTCAATCACTACGGAAATGGCCGGTAGCATTGCTCGCCGCGCCGGTGGCGCTTTGCCTCGGATCGGGATTGGCGCGCGCGGAGCCGTTCGACGCACCGCTGGTTCAATGCAAATCGGCCGCGCTTACGACCTGCGCGGAGGTCCAGGATCCGCTGAAGCGCGGCGGAGCGACGATCAACGATCAAGGTGACGTGACTGTGATCGTGGTCGGGGCGGCGACCAACACCACTTATGCCGTCAGTCTCGTTTCGAACGACGGCACTCAGACAACTTCGATCGGTAATCTGAAGACCGGTGCCGACGGAAATGGCGCGTTTCGCAAGGACGCATTTTTCAAATTCGGCACGGTCGGCGCCGGCAACGTGGTTCTGACCGGCGGCGGCGGCGGGGAGTTCGTCACCGGGCTCTCGATCTCGAGCAACGGTCTCGAGTCGGCCCGTGACTTCCAGCCGGCCTTGGTGCGCTGCACCGATGTGACGGCGCCGGGAACTCTTTCAGGTTGCGGAAGCGACTCCTTGACCTATGGCCATGTCGATGTTGAAAACGACGATGGCGCCCTGTCGATCCACGTCTCAGGCGCACGGCCGAGTACGAGCTACACGGCGATTCTGCGTTCGCCCGGCGGCATGACGACCGCGCTTGGAACAGTAGGCCCGACCAACGGTGCGGGGAATGCTACGCTGGTAGTGACCTCTGAATTCCCGGCGAGCATGATCGGTTCGGGGGCAGTCGTGCTTCAGAGTGCCGGCACGGATGAGTTCGTGTCGGGATTCAAGGTGGATCAGAAGTTCGTGCGCCCTAAAGTTTCGGGGTCTAGCCTGGAGCCATGCGGAAGTGTAACGGATCCTATCCTTTCGAACTGCGGGAGCGATCCGCTGGATGACGGCTCTTACGATGTGAACGCGGCCGGCGACGTCAGCGTGAAGTTGTCAGGCGCGAATCCGGGCACGAACTACGAGTTGTTCTTCCGGCCGCTCGACGATTCGGCCGATGTCGATACGGGCGTAGCGATACCGACCAACGCGCTGGGCAACGCCGATACGGGGCCGAAGAGCTTCTCCGCCTTCACCAAGAACACGATTGCTTCGGGCACGTTCGTGGTGAAGCACCCGGCGAATGTGGACACCCTCGACCAGTTCGTGGCTGGGTACGAAATCCATTAGAGTTGGAAATCGCGCAGAACTGAGGGCGGGCGGCTCGAGCAATCGAGCCGCCCGCTTCGTTTTGTGTTAAGGGGCGGTGCGGTCGAGCGAGCGATACTGAATCGCCTCGCTGACGTGATGCGCGGCGATCGCGGCGGCGCCGTCGAGATCGGCTATCGTGCGCGAGACTTTCAGGATGCGCGTGTAGGCGCGCGCGCTCAGGCCGAGGCGGTTGAGGGCGAGCTCGAGCAGGCGCTCCCCGCCCGACTCGATCTGGCAGTGGAGGCGGAGGTCGCTCGCGCGCATCTGCGCATTGCAGAAAAACGGCATCCCCTTGAAGCGCGCGAGCTGCGCCTCGCGCGCGCGATTCACGCGCTCGCGAATCGCCAGCGACGGCTCGCGCGCGACGCGGTCGGTCAGGTCCTTGTACTTCACGGCCGGCACTTCGATATGGATGTCGATACGATCGAGCAGCGGGCCGGAGATGCGCGAGCGATAACGCTGAATCGCGATCGGCGAGCACGAGCATTCGTGCTGCGGGTCGGTGTAGAAGCCGCACGGACACGGGTTCATCGCGGCCACCAGCATCACCGAGGCGGGGAAGGTGAGCGTGCCCATCACGCGCGAGATTGTGATGCGCGCGTCCTCGAGCGGCTGGCGCAGGACTCGAGCACGTTCTTGCGGAACTCGGGCAACTCGTCGAGGAACAGGACGCCGTGATGCGCGAGGCTGACCTCGCCCGGGCGCGGAATCGAGCCGCCGCCGATAAGGCCCGCGTCGGAGATAGTGTGATGCGGCGAGCGGAAGGGGCGCGTCGTGATCAGCGCCCGGCCGTCGAGCAGGCCCATCACGGAGTGCACCTTGGTGGTCTCGATTGCTTCCTCGAAGGTCATCGTCGGCAGAATCGAGGGCAGCCGCTTGGCGAGCATCGTCTTTCCCGAGCCCGGCGGACCGATCATGAGGACGTTATGACCGCCCGCGGCCGCGACCTCGAGCGCGCGCTTGGCCTGCTCCTGGCCTTTCACTTCGCTGAAATCGACGTCGTAAACATTCGCGGCGCCGAACGCGGCGCTGAGATCGGCGGGCGCGGATTGGAGCGGACGCAGGCCCTCGAAGAACTCGAAAGCCTCGCGCAGGCTCTCGACGCCGAGCACTGCCGTGCCCTCACCGACGACGGATGCCTCAGAAGCATTCTCGCGCGGTAGCATCACGCCCGTGAACTTGGAGGAGCGTGCGAGCAATGCGGTCGGCAGCGCGCCCTTGATACCTTTGATGCGGCCGTCGAGCGCGAGCTCGCCAAGGACAAGGTACTCGCGCAGCCGCCGGCGATCTTTCAGTACGTTTTGCGCGGCGAGGATTCCAAGCGCGAGCGGAAGATCGAAGGCTGAGCCCTCCTTGCGCGTGTCGGCGGGCGCGAGGTTGATGGTCATCTTGCGCGTCGGGAAATCGAAGCCGGAATTTTTCAGCGCGGACTTGACGCGATCGAGCGCCTCCTTGACCGCGCCCTCGGCGAGACCGACAAGGCGATGCGGCGGAATCCCGGCGCCAATGTCGATTTCGACTTCGACCGGGAACGCGTCAACGCCAACGAGCGCGCTCGATATTACGCTTGCGTGCAAGAATTGCTTTCGCTGCTAACAGCCAGTTGACACTAGCGCAACCAGAGGCTGCGAGCGATGCGTGTTACTTGGGTGACATTGTTACCCAGGTGACAGTTAATCGCGCGGGGCGTGCGCACGCATGAAGCGGCGCCAGAGCTGGCGGGCATTTTGATCGTAGTCGGTCATTACGTGGATCAGATCAGTCAGTGCGCGATTCGGCATCAGCTCCTCGGGGAGTACTGGATCGAGGTTGATATGCCGAATCACGTCGCGGCCGAGGACCATCGATTCCGCCGCCGCGGTGTCCAGCGGCAAGCGCTCGAGCTTGGTTTTGCTTGCGAGCAATTCGTCGGCAAGCGTGCGGTACGTCGCGAGCATCGTGGTGGTGTCCCAGAGTCGGGTCGCTTTAGCGCGCGCATCGTCGTCGAGATCATGCAATCCCACCACCAGCGCGGCCGGATGAAGACCGAGCGCACGCAAATGATCGCGCAGTTCGGCCACGGTGTGATGCAGGTTCGCAGGACGAATCCACAGACCACTTTGAAGTTCGCGAAAACCGCGCAGGCGCATCGCGCGTTCGTGACGGCGAAGCGCGGCGCGATCGCTGCGCGGGACGCTCGCGTCGAACACTCCGATCCATGCGCCGGACCACGGCTTGGCGAGCTTGTCGAGATGACGCCACTTGCGGACTTCATCGCGCATCGCCTCGCCCGACGGACTCAGTCGATAGCGCCCGCGCCCGGTGTTGGCGGCGACCGATTGCTCGACCAGCCGCGTCAGCGCCATCCGCAAACTCTGCTCCGTGAAACCTAGCGCACTGCCGACGCCCAATATTTCCTGCGCCGACATCTCGCGCGGGTAGCGATTCGACAGGAAGTCGATCACCAGCTCGCGCGCAGTGAGGTGTCGCGGCACATAACGAGGATTTGCAAGTGTTGCCATTTTCTGTTACATACAAATCCGTGATGGACCGAACCCTGATACTTCCAGCCGGCGCGCGCCCACGGAAGATTGGAGGATATCATGTTCCAGGCGCGTAGCGTTTTCACTGACGACGAGCTGCTGATGCTCAAGCGCAAGTCGCAGTGGCGCGCCGCGTGGATGATCTTTCATGCGTGGGCGGTGATCTTCGGGGCGATGGCGCTGTTCGTATGGTGGCCGAATCCTCTGACCTTCATCGCGGCGACGTTGATAATCGGCGCGCGCCAACTGGGGCTCGCTGTCCTGTCGCACGACGCGTCGCACGGCCTGCTGTTCAGCAACATGAAGGTCAACGACTTTGCGGGGACCTGGCTGACGGACTACGCGCTGTTCGGCGATATGTACGCGTACCGCCCCTACCACGTCGCCGGGCACCATCGCTTTACGCAACAGAAAAACGATCCCGACCTCGGGCTGACGGCGCCGTTTCCGATCACGCGCAGCAGCATGCGGCGCAAGGTCATTCGCGATCTTACCGGGCAGACGGCATACAAGCAGAAGGCCGCGCTGATTCGGCGCGCGTTCGGGAGCGCGGAAATGCCAGCGTCGCGGCGGCTCGCGATGGGATGGAAGCGCCTGCACGGCGCGATCGTCAGCAACGCAATCATTTTCGCGATACTCGCGGCGACCGGACACTGGTGGCTCTTTCCCGCGCTGTGGGTCTTTCCGTACATGACGTTCCACGAGTTGGTCGTGCGCCTTCGCAGTATCGCCGAGCATTCGATGACGCCGGACAATGACGATCCCTTGCGCAACACCCGCACGACGCACGCGAACTGGTTGATGCGCGCATTCGTCGCGCCGTACTTCGTGAACTACCACCTCGAGCATCACCTGCTGATGGCGGTGCCGTGCTACAATCTGCCGCGCGCCCATCAGATATTGCTCGCAAAGGGCTACGGCCCCCGGATGGAGACTCAGCCGGGCTACGTCGCAGTCCTCGCGCTGGCAACGTCGAAGCCGGAGTTACAACAGCTACAAGCCGTCGCATAGGTCTGGTTTCCTCCTACGCTGGTGCTGGTTCCCTCCCACGTTCGTCGGGGGAGGGTGAGGGTGGGGGACCGCTGCGGCGCGATTGTCTGTTGCGCCGCAATTCTGCCCAGTCGCAAAATTTCAGAATCAAAGGGTCCCCCACCCGCCGCTCGAAGACGAGCGTCGGCCTCCCCCGACGAACGGTGGAGGCAATGTAACGCGACCGCTCAGGGAAAATATTAGAGCCAGACGGCGCCTGCGGCGACCAATTCGTCGCGCTCTGCTTTGCCGAGGCCGAGCAACTCGCCCAGCACGTAGTCGAAATCCTCGCCGACTTCGGGCGCTATCGTGCGAACTTTCCCCGAGCCGCCGGAGAGCTTGAATGGTATTCCTGTGAAGTGTGTGGTCACGCCCTTTTTGGTCGAAACCTCGGGCCAGAAGCCGCGTTCTTTCAGGTGAGGATCGCGCGCGCATAGATCGACGCCGTTCTCGACGACGCCAGCCGCGATTCCCGCGCGCTGCAGGATTGCCATCGCGTCTTCGGCGCTGTGTTCCGCGGTCCACCGCGAAACGTTGGCGTCGAGCTCGGCGCTGTTTTGCATCCGCATATACAGCGTGCGGAACTTCTGATCGCTTGCCCAATCTGGAGAACCGATCGCGACGACGAATCGGCGCCATTCGGGGCCCGTGCCGACGCTGATCGCGACCCATCGATCGTCGTCGCCGTCGAGCGGGCGGCATTTGTAAACGCCGTGCGGCGCGGCGGGACCTTCCTGAGAAATGTAGCCGGGCGGAGACTGGGTGCGGCCGTTGACGGAAATGTCGAGCAGCGCGGGACCGATCACGCTCGCGACGGCCTCGAACTGCGAGAGATCGACGAACTGCCCGCGGCCCGTGCGGCGTCGATGCCACAGTGCGACCAGCGCCGCGAGCGCGCCCGTGTACCCCCCGCACATGTCGGCGTACGAATAGCCGTAGCCGGCCGGCGTGCCGTCGGGCTCGGCCATCAACTGCGTGTATCCCGTGAGCGCTTGCAGCGTCGGTCCGTAGCTGACGTAGCTCGCGCGCGGGCCGGTGTGGCCGAGGCCGGACATACTGATGCAGATGATGTCGGGTTTCACAGCCTTGAGGCTTGCGTAATCCATCCCCCAACTGCGCATCACGCGCGCGGAAAAATT
>Ga0074046_10000189_pt1 | contig 52885 bp, 52 predicted proteins | sample BogForMeECP23OM3_FD_94441 | JGI IMG/M metagenome (GOLD analysis project Ga0074046, IMG submission 94441) | Bog forest soil microbial communities from Calvert Island, British Columbia, Canada - Bog Forest MetaG ECP23OM3 | ecosystem: Environmental > Terrestrial > Soil > Wetlands ... | reverse complement strand
GTCACTACAATCGCGCACCCAAGCCTATCAAGTGGACTTACCGCGACCCCTCACAGCGCATCAGCCTTGATACCATTTCATCTGTTACAGGCCACTAGATACACTTCGTGGATGCTCAATTGATGCACTTTCCGGCGCGTGATAGTTGATCGGGTCCGGTAGTGACTGCGACACGGCGCGGGGCGGCGTACCCAAGTGGTTAAGGGAGAGGTCTGCAAAACCTCCATGCATCGGTTCGAATCCGATCGCCGCCTCCAAAACTTCCAATAGCCCTCGCGAAAATCGCTAGCTTGACGCAAGGCTGGCAACGGCGTATCTCTCCACATCTTCGGCCTGCTTTTCCTGATTCTCTCGGAACCAGCGATTTGCCGAACAAGGGGTGGACGTGGTTGCGAGGCGATATCTCTCGCGACAGCTCCATCGTGATTGTCAACAGTTACTTAACGGCAGGAGGCTCATTATGGCAGCGGTATCAAGCGTCGTGTTTCTCAAACCTCTACCGGGTCGTCTCGAAGCGCTGATGCGCGACATCGGGCGGGCTCAAAAGATGATCAAGCGCATGGGCGGAACACTTCGCGCGTATAACGAGGCGTCGGGCCCGAATGCGGGAGCGATCGCCCTGGTGGTCGAGCACAGCGACTGGAAGGAATACGGCAACTACATGGCAAAGCTCGAGACCGACAAGGACTGGCAGTCATTCGTGGCCGAGATCAGCTCCGCCAAGTCGCCGAACGCCGAAAGGGTCGCGACCGGACTCAACGTGGAACTGCCGAGCTAGACGGAATCGTCGAACGAAGAAAACTCATCACGCATTAGGAGAAAACTATGGCTATCGCACAAGTCTTTACCTGGGCTCCGCGTCCAGGCGCCGTCGAGCAATTTCTCGCTATCGCCAAGCGGGCGGACAAGATTATCAGAGGATTGGGCGCCACCACGCGCACGCTCAGCGCGGTCGCGGGCGCGGCCCCAAACGCCTTCATCTATGTAATTGAAACGCCGAACTGGAAGGCGCACGGCGAACTCAGCACCAAGCTCGAGACCGACAAGGACTGGCAAAAGCTGATCACGGAAGTGAACTCGACGGACAAGCCCAGCGCCGATCTCCTTTCATCGGCGGTTTACTCCGAAATCCCGCTCGGCTGATCGAATCTCGCGGGAGGGGACACGATCCCCTCCCGTCGTTTCCGCGGTTTCAAATTCCCAATCGATTTGCATCTTACAGCTTCGGGTTGTTGCGCGAGAATTGGCGGAATTTCGCGATCAACGGAAAGCCCGTCGCGGTGTCGATGATCTGCTCGAGCTCGAAGTCGATCACTCTTTCCGCGCCGGAAAAGGTGCGCACGCGTATCGGACTCCAGTCGATCGATGCGCGGCCGGTGAGCTGAAGAGTGCGGCCGGAATCGAAATCGATAAACAGGAGCCCGGCGTGTGGATTGACCGTGAGATTGCCCAGCGTATTGAACATGCTGTTGCCGTTGTAGTCGGGGAAAGCGATACGCCGCTCGTCGAGTATCCGCACGAAGCCGGGGTTGCCGCCCTTGTGCGACACGTCGGCGCCGCGCTCCGGGTTATCAGTCGCGATGAAGAAGGTGTCCGCGCGAGAGATCTGCCGTTGCTCCGATTCTGACAGCGCAGTCCCTCCGCTAGCCGTCTGCTCCGCCGCGGGAGTTTGCCGGATGCCGACAAATATCCGCTCCTGCAGGTAGCGCCGGCAGTTGCCGTAAACCTCGTCGGTCGTGATGAAGATTGCGCCGTCCCGGATAACGCCCCGGCCGTTGACGCGGACGCGCCGTGAGGCGACAAAATCCGGCGCGAACAGAGCGATGTGGCCCTCATCTGCCAGATTGCGGAATAGCGGATCGCCGGATGATATCGGCGCCGCGATTCTGAGCGTGCGATCATCAACGGTCTCGATAAACCCGGGTTCGCCAGCGACGACCGAGGCCCAAACGTTACCGCGGCTATCGACACTGCCGAACACCGCCATTTGCCGGCGCTTAAGAAACTCGCTCGCGCCCGGAGGAAGATGGTCGGCGATGCCTTCGCCGACGTCCTCGGCGATGTCGCGGACGCCGGCCCGTTCCTGCACCGCAATTTCGCCGCTGTGAAATTTCATCGCGGTCAGGGCGTAGGCGCGCCGGGCATCGCGAGATGGTGATCTGGCTTTACCTGCAGTTTGACGAGGCAGGGCGGGCCGTCGTCGCCGTAGCAAAGGTTGCTCACTTCGCCGAGTTTCGGATTGCGGTCGTCATGCGTGTAGTCGGGACAGATCCAATGCCCGCCTTCGCGGTAGAGAACGACCGCGAAATATCGGCCGGCCGCGAGACTCCCGGTGATCGGATCTCCGCGCGACGAGATCTCGCGCGAGTTGATGATATCGAAGCCATCATGCGCCGCGTCGGGCGAGTACTGCATGAAGAAAAGTCGCCATTGCCGGCCGGGCCGCGCGGTCGCCTGGTATTCCATCGCGCGATCGTACGAGAACACCGGCTTGTCGCGGCATAGCCATGGCCGGACCTCTTCGGCGAAGGCCGGACTCGCGATCAGGATCGCGAACGCGGCCGCAACCGAGAACAATCGTCCAACTTTTAAAATTTTCATAACCTTACTGACCTGCGATCGCGATGATGCGGCCGACGATCTCGCCGAGGTTGGAGTCCTTGGGCGTGAAGATCGCTTTGACGCCGAGCTTAAGCAGCGCTTTACGATCGGCTTCGGAAATGATCCCGCCCATCACGAGCGAGACGTCGCTGGCACCGCGGCTTTTCAGCAAATCGATCGTCTCGCACGCGATCGACATATGCGCACCGGCGAGGCTCGAGATCGCAAGCACGTCGACGTCCTCCTCGAGCACCGTCGCAACCATCTGCTCCGGCGTCTGCTTGAAACCCGCGAGCACTACTTCCATCCCGGCTTGCATGAATGCGTGCGCGAGCAGCTTGATCGCGTTGATATGCCCGTCGAGGCCCGCCTTGCCGAGCGCGATGCGAATCTTCCGCTTCGCGACCGGCACCTGAAGCGCGCCGACGGTCACGCTGGTTTCGAGAATCGGCGGCGTGTAACGGCCACGGCCGACGCGCACGAGCGAATCGGTCCACTCGCCGACGGTGCCTCCGGCGCGCGCGAGATCGATCGTCGCCTCGATCAGTCCGCCGCTGCCGTCATTCGCACCCGCCCGTTCGAGCGCCTCGCGAGCTTTCGCCACAGCCGCTTGGTCACGTGCCGCGCGCCATCTCTTAATCGACTCGACGCGTTCCTTTTCCTTCGACGCCTGCGCGGCGTGGTCCACGTTCTGCTCAGGCGGGGGCGTCAGACCGACTTCGCCAGTGAACGCGTTGACTCCTATTTGCAAGATCTCGCCGGACTCGACTTTGCGCTGACGCTCCGCAAGCTGCCGCGTAAGTTCGCCGCTGACGATTGAAATGGCGCGGGAGTAGCCGGCCTTGCGCAGCCGCATCGCGATTTCGCGCGCGCGCGACGCGGTCTCGTCGGTGAGCTTCTCGATTACTTTGCTGCCCTCGAAAATATCGCCATAGCGCGCGAGCCCGGTTTCGTGCATGAGAACCTGCTGCGTGCGCAGGCTCAGCGTCTGCTCGGCCTGGTCGGGCAGGGCGAGCGCCTCGCGAAATCCCGGCAATTGGAGCGCGTTGACGCGCGCGTCGGCCGAGATGACGACCGGTAGCGCCTCGTACGCGATGCGGATGATGTTCACTTCGGGCTGCGGCTCGGTGAGCGTGAGCGAGCGCACCTGGCATCCGGCGCGGAAGGCGACGCCGGCGACGCCGTACTCGCCGGCGCACAACTCGCGCCAGAGTTTGAAGTACGCGCGAATCTTGCAAATCTCAGGCACCAGCTCGATGCCGCTGTTGATGAAAAATGAAATGCGCCTGACGGTCTGCTCGAACGCGGCGGCGTCGAGCTTGGGACGCAGCGCATCGAGAATCAGCAGCGCGTTGCCGAACGCGTAACCGATTTCCTCGGCCGGCCCGGCGCCGCTCTCCATGTAGTGGTAGCCGCAGCAGTTTATCGGGTTCCAGTTCGGCACGCGCTCGACGGCGAATCGAATCAACTCGGTGGAAAGGCGGAAAGAAAGCTCCGGGTGAAAAATCGACGTGCCGCGCGCAACGAACTCCTTCAGCAGATCGTTCTGCGTCGTGCCGCGCAGCTCGGTCCAGGGCACACCGTGCTTTTCCGCGACGACCAGGTAGAGCGCCAGGATGAACGGCGCGGTCGCGTTGATCGTCATCGAGGTGTTGATCGACTGAAGCGGGATTCCCTCGAACAGCCGCTCCATGTCGTTCCAATGGCAAATCGAAACGCCCGCTTCGCCGACCTCGCCGCGGGCGACCGGGGCGTCGGGGTCGTAGCCGTTCTGCGTGGGCAGGTCGAACGCGATCGAAAGCCCGCGCTGACCCTGCTTCAGGTTCGCGAGGAAGCGCTCGTTGGCCTGGCGCGCGTCGCCGAATCCGGCATAGGTGCGGATGATCCACGGTTCGCGAGGCGCGCGAGATTTTTTGTCAGCTTCGGGCATCGCCACAAGGTTAGTTATCGAGGCATCGGGATTCCAGCCGATGTGCGATGAAGATACCGGTTCGGTTTACGAAACATTCAAAGCTGCGCGCGATTCAAACGGTTCAATCTCAGCCGCGTTTCTCAAGCGGTTCGGCTCGTATCTCAACCCAGGGAAATCGACGGCTCTCATGGTAGACGGACACCGTTGGCGGCGGGAAAGAAAGGTCGGCGAAGCCGCCTGCTGAGACAGCAACGAAGCCGGCGAGTTTGTCGATAGTCCAAAATACGGTGGCACCGCAATTCGGACAGAAACTTTGAGTGATGTGGCCGCCGTCGTCGCCGACACGAACGAACTCGGCCGCGCGCCCCTCAGTTGAGACGTATTCTTCGCGAAACCAGGCGCTGAAGCCGAATGCGCTGCCCGTTTTCCGCTTGCAAGCCAGGCAACGGCATACGGCAATGCGAGTAGGTTCGCCGGAGCAGGTCGCTGAAAGCTGGCCGCATGAGCATTCTGCTCGACGCGTGGTCATCGTTGGCTCCTATACGTTCGTTTGGCAATCCCGGAAAAAGCGACTTCATACCATATGTTGGGGTCTTGGGACGTTAGCACTACCAAGGGTAGTTTCGTTCCGTCGAAAACTGTTTTACTGGGAGGCGAGGATCGCCCGATTTGAGGCCGGGCGGTGCATGGGGCGTGCTGACAGTTGTCCATACCCAATACGTAGCACGTCGAGTCCGGCGGGGTCAGGCTGAATAGTTCATCCCCCCTCCGGAAACGGATGCGGAGATTCGGAACCGGAACCGGCTTCGCTTGCGCGAAGCTGTCCGAGATCCTTCCTCGCTCGCGTTGCTCGCTTCGTCTGGATGACACAGTCGGCGGTCGCTGTTGCTCGCTTCGTCAGGATGACAGAGGAGAGGGCGCGATGCTCGCGTCGTCTGGATCGCAAATAGAGGGGGTGCGAGCGTTGTCGGGATGACAGAGGAAGGCGGGGCGGTTAGCGGCGATGTGCGGCGCGCGGGGCGGGTTCGTGTTCACGATGGTGCGCCAGATTTTCGACGATGCGGTCAATCAGCGCGATTCCCGAGAGACCGGAGTGCTCGGCGATCTCGAGCACGGGAGTTCCGGTCGCCGTGCGGATTCGCGTGATCGCCTTGCGCGCTTCCGCCGCGCGACTCAGCTCAGACTTTGCCAGCTCGGCGAGATGCTCGAGATCTCTTTTGCGTAAATGAGGTCCGCGGCGACTGGTCAATGCCGATATGTCGGCAGCGTCGAAATCGGATGGCGGTATGCGATTAAAGAACACGGCGGCCGGCGGGAGATGGATGCTGTTCAACTGCGCGTGCGTCTCGATCGTTTCGGAAATCGAAAGACTGTCGGCGGTGGTGACCTGGACGATTGCGCAATTGCGCCGGTCGCGCAGCATCCGCGAGATGTTGCTCGCCTCTTTGCCGACGATGCTGTCGCCGAACGTCGAGCGCGCCGCGGTCGGCATCTTAAGCAGGCTCATCGCCTGTCCGCTGGCGGGCGCATCGACGACTATTAGGCTGCGCGCCGGCGCCTTGGGATCGGTCCGCCCGGCGTCGTAGAAAACCTTCCCGAGCATCATCAGTTCGCGCAGCCCAGGCGCGGCTTGTACGAAAAATTGGTAGAGGCGGCTGGCGAACACCGCCTTCAGCAACATCCGGCCCGGCACCACGAGGCGCAGATATTCCTCGAGCGCAGCGCGCCCATCGAGCGTCATCAGCGCAAGATTGTGCGCGACCTGCGTCGGCACGAACGACGGTGCGACGCCGAACGTCGCAGCCAGCGGGGCACGCGCGTCGCATTCCATGATGAGAGCGCGCGCGCCGGACATGGTCGCGAGCTTTGCAATCGCGGCGCTGAGCGTGCTTTTCCCGACCCCACCCTTGCCGAGCACGATCAGCACGCGCCGCGCGAGGATTTCGTTTAGCATTTGTGGAACAGCTGGGCGACGGGATTTGCGGTCATTGTGCTACGTGGAACCTAACCCCTAACCCCTTCCCGCGCGGGAAGGGGGACCGGATAAAGGCAAGAACCTTACCAGCGGATTAGGTTTGCTCCCCAGGTGAGGCCGCCGCCGCATGCGTTCAGCATCACGACGCTGTTGTCGTGAATCCGCCCTTGCTCGAGAGCCTCATCGAGCGCGATCGGCACCGATGCCGCCGAGGTGTTGCCGTAGCGATCTATATTCGTGAAGACTTTTTCCGGCGGCAGCCCGAGCCGCTCGGCGACCGCCGAAATAATCCGCATGTTTGCCTGGTGCGGCACGAACAGGTCGATTTCTTCGAGCTTGACGCCGGCGCGCTCGGCCACCAGCCTGCTCACTTCCTCCATGCTCTTGACGGCGATTTTGAACAGCTCCGGGCCTTTCATCTGAATCGCGTCATCGGTGCATCGACGTACTTCGGAATCAATAGTGCTGCGAGTTCCGGTGGCGCGGACCGAGAGCAGGTTCCAATGCTCGCCGGCTGAGCGCAGCAGGCTCGACAGCACTCCGCGATTTCCCGGCTCTGTCACCATCACACACGCGCCCGCGCCGTCGCCAAACAGCACCGCGGTGCTGCGATCGTTCCAATCCACCATCGTCGAGAGCGCGTCGGCGCCAACCACGAGTACGCGCTTGAAGTCGCCGGCGCGCATTTGTGCGTCCGCGACTTGAACCGCATACACGAAGCCCGAGCACGCGGCGGCGACGTCGAAGGCCGGGATCGACGTGATGCCGAGGCCGTACTGTATCTGGCATGCGAACGACGGGAACGCGTACTCCGACGACACGGTGCCGACGATGATCGCGTCGAGCTCCGCGGGCTTGAGCCCCGCGCGCTCGAGCGCGGTGCGGCTCGCGTCGATCGCGATTTGCGCGAGCGACTCGCCCTGCCGCATCGCGTAGCGGTTGCCGATGCCTGTGCGCGAACGGATCCACTGGTCGGAGGTGTCCATGTACCGCTCGAGATCCTTGTTGGTCAGCGCGGTGCGCGGGACGGCTCGTCCGGTGGCGACAATTCTTGAGCCCATGATGAACCGGTTAGCCCTGGTTAGGCGGGCCTGAAGGCCAGCGTGGTGTTGGTGCCGCCGAAGCCGAATGAGTTGTTGAGCGCGATGCGAATCTTGGCCGGGCGCGCCTTGTTGGGCACGTAGTCGAGGTCGCATTCGGGGTCGGGAACTTCCTGGTTGATGGTCGGCGGCATCATCCCGCGATCGATCGCGAGGACCGTATAGACCGACTCGATCGCGCCGGCGGCACCAAGCGTGTGCCCAGTCATCGACTTGGTCGAGCTGATCGCAAGTTTCGCCGCGCGCTCGCCGAAAACGTGCTTCACTGCTTGAGTCTCGGCGACATCGCCTTGCTCGGTCGAAGTGCCGTGCGCGTTGATGTAATCGACTTCGTTGGGATCGAGGTCGCTGTCTTCAAGGCACATCCGCATGCACTTGGCGGCGCCGCGTCCATTCGGCGCGGGCGACGTGATGTGGTAAGCGTCGCTGTTGGCGGCATAGCCGCAGATTTCGGCAATGATCTTTGCGCCGCGCTTGATCGCAGCGTCGCGCTCCTCGAGTATCAGCGCGGCCGAGCCCTCCGACATCACGAATCCGTCGCGCTCCTTGTCGAATGGACGACTGGCTTTCTCGGGCTCTTCGTTGCGCGTCGAAAGCGCACGCATCGCGACGAATCCGCCCACGCCCAGCGACGTGACCGCCGCCTCCGAGCCTCCGGTGATCGCGGCGTCGAGGTAGCCGAGCCTGATCATCCGGTACGCCTCGCCGATCGCATGACTGCCCGACGCGCACGCGCTGGTGGTCACGAAATTTGCGCCGCGGGCGCCGTAACGAATCGAGATCTGGCCGGGCGCGAGGTTGCTAATCAGCTTGGGGATAAAAAACGGCGTGACATGGCGCAGCCCGGTCTCGATGAAGACCTTGTGGTACTCCTCGATCGTGCAAAGGCCGCCGATACCGACGCCGACCAGCACGCCGACGTTATCGGCGTTGTCTTCGGTGATCTTGAACCCCGACTGGCGCATCGCTTGCTCGGCTGACGCGACCGCGTACTGGATGAACGGGTCCATCTTTTTGATGTCCCGCTTTTCGATCCAGTCCTCGGGATTAAAATCCTTCACCTCACCTGCGATACGGGCGGGGAATTCCGAGGCGTCGAAGCGCGTGATCAGCCCGATACCGGACCGACCCGCCATCAGGGCATCCCAGTTCTTCTCCACTCCAACTCCGAGTGGGGTTACCAGACCGACTCCGGTGATCACCACACGGCGCTCAAGCATTCGTCTCATCAGGCCCCTCATCCTCCGTCGAGTTCAAACTTAATCATCTACCAAAAAAGAGCGGTGGTCGAGAATCCGCGGTCGTGCAATGCACAGGTTATGCGTCCCCCATCCGCAAGCCTTGCATCTAAACTTGTACCGATGAAACAATCCAGAAGTGCCGTTCAGCAATCCCGCAGACGATCCGTTCACAAAACTCGCGCAAAATCTTGGCGAACTCGAGATTGTGATCGGCGAGCGCGCCCGGCCTGCGATTGCCGGCGTGCGCGAGGGTCTGCGCGACGCGCTCGCATGCCGCGAGCGGGGCGACATGGCCGGGTCGATTGCCGCGATTCGTATTGCGATGGAACGGCTGGCTAATCTCGGCGGCACGCTCGATGAGGCAGAGGGCGCGATGATGCGGTTTATCGCGGAGCGATTCACCGAAGCGCTCGGCGCCGGTCACAAAGGTGATGCGAAAACCAGCGTGGACGTGATGCGTCGCAAGGCCGGCGACATCAAGGACGACGACAAGAAAGATTGGTGACCGCGACTCGGGAAGTTGGCGAGTCGTGCGCGGCCCGCGCTAGATTTAGCTTCATCCATTAAACTAACAACTGGCGGAATCGATGGCCGCCCCCAACCAACCGTGGTGAAATCTTGGCGACTGCAGCGCAAATCAAAGTGAACCGGTCCGACCTGGACCAAACCTGCATCAACGCGATTCGCGTGCTGACCATCGACGCGGTCCAGAAGGCCAACTCCGGCCATTGCGGATTGCCGATGGGCATGGCGCCCGTCGCCTACCTGCTCTACACGCGGTTCATGCGCCACAACCCTAAGAATGCGAAGTGGTTCGGGCGCGATCGCTTCGTGCTGTCGGCGGGCCACGGCTCGATGCTGCTGTACAGCCTGCTCTATCTCACAGGCTACGACATCTCGCTCGACGACATCAAGCAGTTTCGCCAGCTCGGCAGCAAAACCCCCGGGCATCCCGAATATTGGTGCGTCCCCGGCGTCGAGACTACCACCGGGCCGCTCGGCCAGGGCTTCGGTAACGGCGTCGGCATGGCGATGGCGGCGAAGCATCTCGAGGCCCGCTTCGATCGCGACAAATCTGGTTTGTTCGATCATCGCATCTTCGGCATCTGCAGCGACGGCGACCTGATGGAAGGTGTGGCCAGCGAGGCGGCGTCGATCGCGGGCCACCTCGGGCTCGGCAACATCATCTATCTCTACGACGACAACCACGTGACGATCGACGGGCACACCGAGCTCACCTTCGACGAGGACGTGGTCAAACGCTTCGACGCCTACAAGTGGCATACGCAGGATGTCGCGGACGCGAATGATCTCGCGGCGCTGTCGAAGGCGATCGAAAATGGAGTCGCGGAAACGAGCCGCCCATCGTTGATTCGCGTGCACTCGATCATCGGCTACGGCAGCCCGCATAAGCAGGGCACCTCTGCGGCACACAGCAATCCGCTCGGCGTTGAAGAGGTCAAGCTGACCAAGGAATTTTACAGATACCCGACCGAGCCGCCGTTTTTCGTGCCCGACGACGCGCTCGCGCATTTCCGCGAATGCGTCGAGCGTGGCGAGGAACTGGAAAGGGATTGGAGCGCGAAGTTCGAAACCTACGCCAGGAAAAATTCCGCCTTGGCCGGTGAATTTCAGACAGCGCTCGCGAAAGAGCTGCCCGCCGGATGGGACGCCGAGCTGCCGGTGTTCACGCCCAAGGAAAGTCTTGCGACGCGCGTTTCAGCCTCGCAAGCCGAGGCTGCCATCGGGAAAAAAGTCTGGAACCTGTTCGGCGGCTCCGCCGATTTGAACGAGTCCACTTTCACGGACATCAAAGATGGCGGCGATTTCGAGCGCGGGCATTACGAGGGCCGCAATCCGCACTTCGGAATCCGCGAGCACGGCATGTGCTCGATTCTCAACGGCCTCGCGCTGCACGGCGGGTTCGTCCCCTACGGTTCGAGCTTCCTGTGTTTTACCGATTATGCACGGCCGTCGATTCGGCTGGCGGCGCTTATGGAACTGCAGGTGGTGTTCGTCTTCACCCACGACTCGATCGGTGTCGGCGAGGACGGCCCGACGCACGAGCCAATCGAGCATCTGGCTTCCTTGCGCGCGATTCCACATCTCACCGTGATTCGCCCCGGCGACGCGAACGAGGCCGTCGAGGCCTGGCGCACCGTCATGACGCATACGCACGGACCGGTGTTGCTCGCGCTGTCGCGGCAGAAGGTGCCGACTTTCAATCGCACGAAGATGGCGCCTGCCAGCGGCGCACGTCGCGGCGCGTATGTGATCACGGAGACTGCGGGGCGTCCCGCGGACATCATTTTGATCGGCTCAGGTTCTGAACTGCAGCTGGCCGTCGATGCGAAACCGAAGCTCGAAGAGAAGGGCAAGTCGGTCCGCGTCGTAAGCATGCCCAGCGAGAATATTTTCGAGCAGCAGGATCAAGCCTATCGAGACGCGGTTCTGCCGCCGAGCATTCGCCGGCGGCTCGCGGTCGAGGCGGGCGCGCCAATGTCGTGGTACCGATGGGTCGGGCTCGACGGCGACATTATCGGGATGACGACCTACGGCGCATCGGGCAAGGCCGAGGAAGTGATGAAGCATTTCGGCTTCACCGTGGACAATGTCGTCGAGCGCGCGCTGAAGTTGCTCGCGCGCTAAACGGGCTCGACCAATTTTCATTCAGGAGCGAGCGAACAATGGCCAGCGCCGAAAATCCTGTTAAGCAGTTGGAGCATTTTGGACAGGCCGTATGGCTCGATTACATACGCCGTCATCTGCTCACCTCCGCTGAATTTCGCCGCATCCTCGACGAGGACGGCCTCAAGGGCATGACGTCGAATCCGACGATCTTCGAAAAAGCGATCGCCGGCTCGACCGACTACGACGATCAGCTCAAGGAACTCGCGCCCACTAAAAGAAGCATCGACGAAATATACGAAGCGCTCTCGATGCAGGACATCAGGATGGCGGCCGACGCGTTCCGCCCGCTCTACGACAAGACCGGCGGCATCCACGGCTACATCAGCTACGAAGTTTCGCCGACGCTCGCCAACGACACCGACGGCACTATTGCGGCGGCACGCCGCTACTGGGATACGCTCGCGCGGCCCAACGTGATGATCAAGGTGCCCTCGACGCCCGCGGGTCTGCCGGCAATCGAGCAGCTCATTTCCGAGGGGCGCAACGTCAACGTCACTCTGATGTTCTCAATTAAGCACTACGACGACGTCGCCGAGGCGTTTATCCGCGGCCTCGAACGCCGGCTCCGGGCGGGTAAATCCATCAACAAGGTCTGGTTGGTGGCGAGCGTGTTCGTCAGCCGCGTCGAGACTCTCGTCGATCGCAAGCTCGAAGATAAACTGAAGGGCGCGCCGAACGAGGCGGTCGCCGCGCTGATGGGCCAGTCGGCGGTCGCCAACTCGCGGCTCATCTACCAGCGTTACAAGGAAATTTTCGCCGGCGCTCGATTCAAGGACATGCTCGCGAAGGGCGGGCGTCCTCAATGGCCACTGTGGGCGTCCACCGGCACCAAGAATCACGCGTACAGCGACGTCAAGTACGTCGAGGAACTCGTCGACCCCGACACCGTCAACACGATGCCGCCCGCGACGATGGATGCGTTTCGCGACCATGGCAAGCCGCGGGCGTCGCTCGCGGAGGACGTCGCCGAGGCGCGCGATGTCGTCAAGCGGCTCGCGGCGGCCGGGATCGACCTGATCGAGGTCGGCGAGGAGTTGCAGAAAGAGGGCGTGGAGTCGTTCGCGCAGTCGTTCGAGGATTTGAGCGCCGTCATCAAAGGCCGGCGCGCGGCAATCATCGATGGTGCGCACGACAAGCAGACGATCGCGGCGATCGGTTACGAATCGCAGGTCAGTACGACGTTCAAGGATCTCGACAAGAACGATTTTCCCGCGCGGCTATGGAAGAAGGACGCTACGCTCTGGTCGAAGGAACCTAAGGAGCAGGAGGCAATCAAGAACGGGCTCGGCTTCCTGACCGTGCCGGAGACGATGGCCGAGCGGGTGAAAGAGCTCGCGTCGTTTGCCCACGAAGTGCGAAGCGCCGGCATCCGCGATGTCGTCTTGCTCGGGATGGGCGGCTCGTCGCAGAGCGCCGAGCTGTTTGCTACAACATTCTCGAGCGCGCCCGGATATCCGAAACTTCACGTTCTTGATACGACGGTTCCCGAAACGATCCGGGCGCTCGATCGCAACATCGATTGCACACGGTCGTTGTTCGTTGTCGCGAGCAAGACCGGCGATACCATTGAAACGGAATCTCACTTCAACACGTTCTTCGAGCACGTGAAGGCGAAGTCGTCGAATCCCGCAGGGTCGCATTTCGTCGCGGTCACCGACCCGGGAACCAAGCTCGCGGCGCTCGCGAAGGAAAATAAGTTCCGCCGCGTGTTCCTGAATCGCCCCGAGATCGTGGGCTGCTACGCAGTGCTGTCGTATTTCGGCCTGGTGCCTGCCGCGCTAATCGGAATGGACGTGGCCACTCTCGTGGACCGTGGGATTCGGATGACGCACAGCTCTGCCGGATGCGTGCGGGTCGAGGAAAATCTCGGAGTGAGCCTCGGAGCGGCTCTGGGCGCGCTCAAGAAGGCGGGCCGTGACAAGGCAACGTTCATCATTTCGCCGGCAGTCAGCGCGTTCGGCCTGTGGGTCGAGCAACTGATTGCCGAAAGTACCGGCAAACGGTCTCGGTATCGTTCCTGTTTGCGACGAGCCGATGGTCCACGCGAAGTCCTACGGCAAGGACCGCGTCTTCGTTTACCTCAAGCTCAAAAGCGGCGCCGATTCCGCGCAGGACGGAGCGTTCGCGGCGATCAAAAAGGCCGGGATACCGACCGTGCTTATCACGCTGTCGGACAAAATCGATCTGGGCGAAGAATTCATGCGCTGGGAGATCGCATCGGTGACAGCCGCCGCGGTGATGGGGGTCGAGCCGTTCAGGCAGCTGGGCGTACAGGAGAGCAAGGACAACACCAGCCGCATCCTTGCGGAGTTCGCGCGCGGCAAGAAGTTTCCCGCGCAGGCCCCCGTAGCGGAGGAGGGCAAGCTCGCGCTGTTTTCCGGCGGCGTTGCGAGCGACGCATTGAAAGGCGGCAAAGATTTTCGCGCGATGCTCGCCGCGTTCATGAATCTTGCGCGGCCCGGCGACTACTTCGCTGTGATGGCGTACGTTTCGCCCAATCCGACGGTGGAGAAGGAGATCGCCGCGATTCGCAAAGCCGTCGTCGAGCGCTACGGCATTGCGACAACATTCGGCTACGGTCCGCGATGCCTGCATTCTACCGGACAGTTGCACAAGGGCGGTCCGAACACCGGCTTGTTCCTGCAAATCACGCAGGACCGTCGCGACTCGATTACGATTCCCGGTAAGCCATATGACTTCGCGCAACTCAACGAGGCGCAGTCTCTCGGCGATTTCCAGTCGCTCGAAGCGCATGGCCGGCGCGTCATTCGCGTACATCTGGCGGGAGACGATCCAATCGGTGCGATCGAGGCGCTCCGCCGGGAGATCGTCGCGGCCATTGCAAGGTAACTTATGTCTGAACCGAAACTGATCATCCTCAACGACGCGCAGGAGCTCTACGTCCGCGCTGCCGAAGAAGTGGCGCACATAACCGGCGAGGCTATCTGCACGCACGGCGAGTTCACGTTTTGTCTCTCGGGCGGCTCGACGCCGGCCGCCACTTACGACCTGCTCGCGACGCGGTTTCGCCTGAGCGTCGATTGGAAGGAAGTGCAATTTTTCTGGGGCGACGAACGATGCGTCCCGCCCGATCACGCCGAGAGCAATTACGCGATGGCGAATCGCATGATGCTGAGCAAGCTCGGGCTCCGGCCCGACCAGGTGCATCGGATGCGCGGCGAGGACCCCTCGGCCGCGGCGGCTGCCGCTTACGAGAATCTGTTGCGCAAGCGGTTCGGCCTTGGCGACGGCGAATTTCCGCACTTCGACCTCGTGATGCTTGGACTTGGCGACAATCGTCACACAGCGTCGTTGTTTCCCGGCGATTCCGTGATTCACGAAACGCAGCGCATGGTGGTGGGGGTGAAGGTTGACGCCGAGCCTCGCAATCGCCTCACGGTCACGCCGCCGGTAATCAACAACGCGCAGCGCGTGATGTTCCTGGTGGCGGGACAGGGGAAGGCGGCTGCGGTGAAAGACGTGCTGGAAGGACCGCGCGACCCGGACAAATTCCCTGCGCAGATCGTCGCGCCGCACGACGGCGAGCTCATCTGGATTCTTGACAAGGCCGCCGCCAGCCTGCTTTCTCCGCGCTGATCAGACAGAATAGTCGCGATGCGATTCATATTGCGCCACTTCACCGCGGTTCTCATCTTTGCCGCGGTCGCCGGCTGGGCGGTGTTCTACCTGCCGAATTCTCCAAGTTGGGCCATGCTCCGAATGAAACAGGCCATCGACGCGCGCGACGGTGATGAAGCGGCGAAGTACGTCGATTTTGAAAGCGTCGTGAAGAAGGCGGGCTACGAGATGGTGCAGAAGCAGGGCGGCACCGACCCGCTGAGCGCGATGCTCGGCAATGCAGCGATCGATCTTCTCACCAAGCCGATGGCGCAACTGGCGAAGTCGTGGGCGGTCCAGAAAGTCGATGACGGCGCGCGCGAGGTGCAGATGCCCGGCGCTGCGGTGGCGGCCTCGCTCGTGCTGCTGCATCGCAGCGGCGACACCGCGGCCACGGACTTCACGGACAACAGGGGGCAGCGGTGGAGAATACACCTGGCGCGCGGTGGTGACGGCTATTGGCGCGTTACCGAGATCGAAGACGTCGGGCAATTGCTCCAAAAGCTCCAGCGCAACCAGCACCTAGGCACGCCTTAGCGCGCGCGTTACGGGACCGTTTCTCCTGGCGTTAGCGCCCCCTGCGTTTACTCTGCTCCCGGCGACGGCTACAATAGGATTGACGCGCGGGCGAACCTGACGGGCTCGGCCGCGTTTTAGCATTCGCCACAAAATGAGACGCCCAGATATAAGAAATTTAGCGATCGTCGCCCACGTCGATCACGGTAAAACCACTTTGGTCGACGCGATGCTGCGGCAGTCGGGCGTGTTCCGCGCCAACGAGCAGGTAATAGATCGCGTGATGGATTCCAACGCGCTCGAGCGCGAGCGCGGTATCACGATCATGGCCAAGAACACCTCGATCCTGTGGGGTGAGACGCGCATCAACATCGTCGACACCCCCGGCCACTCGGATTTCGGCGGCGAGGTCGAGCGCACGCTCTCGATGGTGGACGGCGTGCTGCTGCTGGTCGATGCATGCGAGGGTCCCCTGCCGCAGACGCGGTTCGTGCTCAAGAAGGCGCTCCAGTCGAACCTGCCCGCGATTCTCTGCATCAACAAGATCGATCGCGCCGACGCGCGCGCGCCCGAGGTTCTCGACGAGGCCTACGATCTGTTCATCGACCTCGGCGCCAACGAAAGCCAGCTCGACTTTCCGGTGCTGTACACGCAGGCCCGCGCCGGCACCGCGTCGCTCAGGCTCGACACGCCGAGTGAAAATCTGATCCCGCTGTTCGACGCGATCGTCGCGCATCTGCCCGGCCCCGAAGTCGATCCCGACGCGACGCTCCAATTTCAGGTCAATAACATCGACTACGACGACTATGTCGGCCGCCTCGCAGTAGGCAGAATCATCGCGGGCTCGATGACGGCGTCGCAGAGCTATTCGCTTTGCCGGCGCGACGGCAAGACTGTCGTCTGCAAGGTCGCCCACATCTACGGATGGCAGGGGCTCACGCGGGTCGAGCGCGATACGGCCAGCGCGGGCGAGATAGTGATCGTCGCCGGGGTCGAGGACATCGCGATCGGCGAAACGATCGCCGACCTCGAGAATCCACGCCCGCTGCCGCCGATTCGCATCGACGAGCCGACTGTGGCGATGACTTTCTCGGTGAACAATTCGCCGTGGGCGGGCCGCGAGGGAGAATTCGTCACCTCGCGCAAGCTCGGCGAGCGAATCGAATTCGAAGCGCGCCGCAACGTCAGCACTCGCGTCGAGCAGTTGTCGCCGGAAGCATGGCGCGTGATGGGCCGCGGCGAATTGCAGCTCGCGGTGATTATCGAAACGATGCGCCGCGAGGGCTACGAGATGCAGGTCTCGAAGCCCACCGTCATCACCAAGCAGGCCGACGGCCAGGTACTCGAACCGATGGAGATGCTCGTCATCGACATCCCGTCCGAGTGCATCGGCGTCGTCACGCAGATGCTCTCGACGCGCAAGGCCAAGATGCGCACGATGGTCACGCACGCGAGCAATCGCGTGCGCCTGGAGTACGACATTCCCGCGCGCGGCCTGATCGGCTTTCGCGGCCGCTTTCTCGAAAGCACCCGCGGCAACGGCCTGATGAATACGCTGTTCAACGGCTACGCGCCGTGGTCGGGCACGATTCGCTCGCGCGCCAACGGCGCGATGATTTCCGATCGCGAGGGCGTCACCACGCCTTACGCGATCTTCCATTTGCAGGAGCGCGGTATATTCTTCGTCGGACCCAGCGAGCCAGTTTACGAAGGGATGATCGTCGGCGAGTATGCCCGCGAGATAAACTTGCCCGTCAATGTGTGCCGTGAAAAAAAGCTCAGCAACATGCGCGCGTCAGGCCACGACGAAGCGATTCGACTGTCGCCGGCGCGCGTCCCGACCCTCGATGCGGCGCTGGAATGGATCGACGAGGAAGAGCTGGTCGAAGTCACGCCCAAGTCGGTGCGGCTGCGCAACCGCGTCCTCAAGACCGCCCTCAGGAACAAGCATCGTGCGGGATACATCGACGCGCCGCCGTCGGAGATGGCCGAAGGCAACTGATCGCTGCGTGAGCCATGCGGACGGCGCCGCGCCGGACGTGGCGATGGCGTCACGGCAATCATGAGACTGGTCCGAATCGCCGCGCTTTCCGCGCTCATCCTGGCAATCGTGATCGGGGGTTCCGCGGCGCTGATCCTGTTCAACCAGGCGCGCATCGTTGTCTATGTCCTCGCCTCGATCCACAAACGGACCGGCGTCGAGATCATCCCGCGCTCCAGTTCCGTTCATCTCGGTACTCATCTGATTGTTGTCCTCGACCAGCCGCAGGTCATCGACAACGGTCATGAAATCGTCAAGCTGAAGTCGCTCAGCGCCATCGTCTCCTACCATTCACTCTTCACCGGCACCGGCCTTCCTCTCTATCGCTTGACCGCGTCGAGTCCCGAGATCACCCTTCCTGTCACCGCCACTAACTCGGCTGCGCTCCCCGTACCGCGCCCCGGCACGCCGACGATCGATGCGTTGCAGGACACGCTGCATTCGCTCGCGCGGATTTGCTGGCGCGTCGAGGCCATCGACGCATCCGTGCGCTACGCCGACGGAGCCGGACTCGCCAACCATGTCGAAATCGTCGCATATCGGACCCGCCGGGATCCTTCCCGATGGCTGATCGAGTTCAAAGGCTCGCTGCTGAGCTCGCCCGTTTCTGGCGCCGGGATCAGCGGAAAATTCAGCCTTGGCGCCGGCAACAATGCGCGGCCCAGCGAGTTTGGGCATGGCCAGATGTGGACCTGGAACGTGCCGCTGGAGGGTATCGAGGCAGAAGGCTTTACCTTGGCCGGCGCGATCCAGAGCAACCTCAAGTTCTCGGTTCATGACGACGGCGCGTTGACCGGCGAACTCGACGCTAATGCGCAGAATCTGGTGCTCAAGAGCGCGCGGCTCGCCGCGCCGCAGGATTTGGGCGAGTACTCCTTGCATGCCGGCTTCGACGTTACCGACGGCAAGTATGCCGTCACGCAGATCATTTTGCGCCGCGTCAACACAGCGCTGCTTTCCGGCGAGACCGAGATTGTAGGTCCTGAAAGCGAGAAACCGCAGCTGGGAATCCAACTTGGCGGGTTTCACTTCGACGCAGCTACCGTCAAGCAGAAGCTGCTGGCGGTTCGCCATCTGCCTGCTGACTTCGTGAATTTGCTCAACCGGCTCGGTCCAGGCAAGGTGACCGTCGGTGGCGCGACCCTCAGTGCCGCACTCCAGGAGATCAAGACTGCCCCGCTCGATACGATTCGCAAGAACCTCGTGGTGAGCGCCACCATCCAGGACCTGGGTTTCACAATTCCGGCGGATACCAGGCTGCCGGCGGTCGAGGGCCTGAGCGCGCAGCTTGGTTACTCGAAGGGCTTGCTGACGATCTCGCAAGGCACGGCGAAGTTCGGAACCTCCGCCATCCACGACCTCGTCGCCAGCGCGAATCTCGGTAACGGAGTCGAGGGGGCCGACTACAAGACCAGCGTGAGCGTCGACGCGGATCTCGCGGAGCTCTTTCCGGCCATCGCCAGGTCGCTTGATTTATATCAACTGCAGCAACGCGATCGTCTCGAGCACTTGAGCGGCCGCGTCCAGCTGGTTGCGACCGCAACTGGAAAGTTGAGCGTGAAGAATCTGGTTCCGCCCAAGGATTACCAGGTGCGCGCGGATGCTATCGGCACCGTAGTCACGATCAAGGGATCGCCCGGACCGCTCAAAGTTTCTCGCGGCACCATCACCGTCAATCCGGATTCAGTCAAGTTCGACCGCGTGATGCTGGCGGCGACCGGTGGCGATGCGACCCTGGACGGCACCGTGAATTTCGTAAAGCAGGGATTCGCACTGCGCGATGTAACCCTGGGGCTTCATGACTTCCCGTCCGAAACCTGGCTGTCGCTACTGATCGATCCGTCCGACTTCAGTGTGAACGGGCCGATTGGCGGCAAAGTCGTCGTCAACAGCGATCCGAAAAATCCCACGACCATGACGCCCGAAGGCAAGCTGACTCTCGACAAGGGCGATGTGAAATTCAACTTCCTGCGTTCGTCTATCCTGGTTCAGGGAGCCACACTTACGATGCATCGCAAGCAGGTCATCCTGTCGATGCCGGGTTCGAAGCTCGAGGACCAGGCGATCAACTTCCGCGTCACCGTGCCCGACTACACCCATCCCTCGATTCGCATCGACGCCACCGTGCAGAAGCTCGATCTCGAGGTGATGAACTTTGTGCGGATGCCGTGGTCGCCAGCCACGCCGCCGATTCATTTTCCGGTTCCGTGCAGTGGCCATATCGAAGCGCGCGCGGCAAATCTCGCGGCGTTTCAGATGACCGACGTCAAGACTGATTTTACCCGCAGCCCCGCCGGGGATTGGCGCGTTTACAACATGAGCGCGACCGCCTATCGCGGGAAGATGCAGCTCGAACTCGTTGGCCGTGCCCCGGACAACTGGATTCAGATGATGGGCAGCGCCACCGACATGGACCCCGCGCCGCTCTTCATGCTGGGCGGCAAGAACAAGCAGTCGCCGTTGGTGGGGCATCTCTTTCTCGCTGCCGATTTGTGGGGCAACACCGACACCAACTTCTTCGAAACTCTCGCCGGCGACATGACGATCACCGTGCGCGACGGAACGCTCAACAAGTTTACGCTTCTCTCGCGACTGCTCAGTTTTATCGACATCAAGAATTGGCTGAGTGCGCAAATTCCGGACCCGCGCATCAACGGCGTCCCGTTCAAAACGATCTTCACCGATTTCAAAGGCAACGGCGGTCTCTTCTACACCGACAACTTCGTCCTCAAGGGGCCCGTGATGGATATCACCGCCAGCGGCAGCGTTCAGTTCGGCGCGGGCACGCTCGACATGCAGGTCGGCATGTTCCCGTTCGATACGGTGGATTGGGTGTTAAACCACATCCCGCTGATCGGCGAACGCATCGGTGAAGGCACGGGCAAACTGGTCGCGGCGTACTTTCACGTCAGCGGTCCGGTCAGCGATCCGTCGATCTTGCCGAAACCGATCACGTCGGTGGCTGAGTTCGTAAAGAAAACCCTCGGTATGCCGATAAACATTATTCGTCCCAACACGATCAAGTGAGCCTCTCGCGGCCAGCCCTGATCGTTTTTTGCCGCGAGCCGGTCGCAAATCAGTCCAAGACCCGGTTGATCGGAGCACTCACGCCCGCCGCGGCGGCGAGATTATCCGACGCGTTCATTCGCGACGCGCTCGCCAAGGCAGTCTCCATCCGCCCCTCGCAAATCGTTATCGCGGCCAGTGCAACGAGCGGCGCCGAGCGCAGCGAATACTTCCAGCGCCTGGCGCGTCGATTCGCCGCCGAGTTGATCGATCAAGGAAATGGCTCGCTGGGCAGGCGGATGGCGCGCGCGCTCGGGCAGTTTTCATCTCACGGCGCGCTGCTAATCGGTACCGACACGCCCTCACTTCCAACTGCTCTGCTCGACGCCAGCCTCGCAGCACTTTGCCGCACCCGCGTCGTGATCGCGCCCAGCCTCGACGGCGGCTACTACGCGGTCGGCGTACGCGGTCCGATGCCCCCGATCTTCACGGCGATTCGATGGGGCAGCGGCGGCGTCTTCGACTCAACCGTCAAGCTTCTCAAACGCGCCGGCATTCCCTACGCACTGGGGCCGGCATGGTACGACGTCGATCGATGGGCGGACGTGATGCTGCTGGCCGCCCATCTGCGACTGCTGGCGCGATCGCGCCGCCGCGGAAGCTCTTCGCCATGCCCCGTGACGGAGTCCGTCCTCAAGCGTCTTGGAGTCCTGCGCCACGCTCGCTAAAGTACCTCGGTGATCGAGCTGATTCTCTACACACGAAACGACTGCGAGCTCTGCCGCGAAATGGAAGAGGCGATTGCGGCTGAACTCCCAAAATTCGACGCGCGCATCCAGCGCATCGAGATCACCGGCGACCCCGGCCTCGAGGCCCGCTTCGGAATCGAAGTGCCTGTGCTGTTTGTCAACGAACGCAAGGCGTTCAAGTATCGATGCACTCCGCGCGAATTGCGCAAACGCCTGGCGCGCGAGGCGCGGAGCTGAGATGCCGGCGCGAACCCCTCACAAGATGCGGGTGATATTCGTGACCACCGGGAGCGAAGAGCAGGCCGTCGCGATCGCGCGCGCTCTCGTCGGCGAAAGGCTGGCGGCATGCGTCAACATCGTCGGACCGGTTCGCTCCATGTACCGGTGGCGCGGCGGCGTCGAAGACGATCGCGAGTATCTGCTGATCATCAAAACTCGCGCACTGCTTTATATGAAAGTGGAAACGCGTGTGCGCGAGATGCATACCTACGAGGTGCCCGAGGTCCTGGCGCTGAACGCCGATCGCGGCTCGCCTCCGTACATTCAATGGATGCTCGACTCGACCGGCCCGCTCCGCGGACACGCGGACCAAGGTCTATCGAAACCCGCTGCCGGTCATCGCGGACGCTCACGATGATCAGGATTGCGATTGCCGGCGCCGGTGCGATTGCTGAACGCGCGCATATTCCCGCGCTGCGGAGTGTCGCCGACGCGCAAATCATCGCGCTACAGAGCCGCACCATAGAGAAGGCCGAGCACGTAGCAGGGGCGCTTTGGCCGGACGACGCGAGCCGGCCGAAAGTCTATTCCGATTTCGATCAAATGCCGGCGCCCGCGCGTCCCGACGCGGTCGGAGTCTTCACGCCGAACCATTTGCATTGCGAGTTCGCAGTCAAGGCTCTCAGCGCGGGCGCGCACGTGCTCGTGGAAAAGCCGATGGCTCCCACCGCCGCCGCCGCGCGTGCGATGGTCGATTCGGCCGCGAAAGCTCGGCGCGTGCTGATGGTCGCGATGCAGCGGCGCTTCGGCGGAATCGAGCGCGCGATCAAGGAGGCCCTCGCCAGCGGAGCGATCGGCAAGCCCAATTTCATTCGCGCACGGCTTTCGCACGGCGGTCCCGACCTGTGGGCGCCGGGGCAGAAGTGGTTCATGACGGCTTTGGAAGCGGGCGGCGGCGCGATGCTCGATCTTGGCGTTCACGTCGCCGATCTCGCCATCTGGTTCATGGGCGAGATCGATTCCGTCTCGGGACAGGTGGGCGTCCTCGCGAAACAGATCGATGTCGACGATACGGGCGCGATGATCTTGCACTTCAAGTCGGGCGCGATCGGCGTGGTCGAGGCGAGTTGGAGCAGCATGCCGCCCCTGTCGGCGATCGAGATTTACGGGACCAAGGGCAGGGTGATGGCGGGGTATCCGCGCAACGACATCTCGATTCTGAGGGACGACGGCAGTCCGGCGCCCGGGTTCTCGCGCGAGGACGTGATGAGTCGTTTCGATCCGCGCGATCTGCTCGCGCCGTCTCGCGCGCTCGCCGCAAACTTCATCGGCGCAATTCAAGGCCGCGCGAAACCTTCACCCGACGGGAACGACGGACTGCGTGCGGTCGAGGCGGTCGAGGCTTGCTATCGTTCGTCGCGAACCGGCAGTCGAATCAAGCTGCCGCTCGATTCATAATTCAGACATGTTTCGCGAATCGATCAAAAGCATGGCGCCGTATCGGCCCGGCGAGCAGCCGCGTCCCGGCCAGCGCCTGATCAAGCTCAACACCAATGAGAATCCGTATCCGCCGTCGCCGCGCGTCCGCCGCGCGGTTGCGAAAGCGATGGCCGGTTCGGCGCTGCGCCTGTACCCGGCGCCGCGTGCCGATGAATTCGTGGCGAGCGCCGCGAAAATCTACTCGATCCCACAAAGCATGATCATCGCGGGCAACGGCTCGGACGAGCTGCTCGCGATGGTGTTTCGCGCGACGCTCGGTAGCGGCGACACCGTCGCGTATCCGGTGCCGACGTATTCGCTCTACGACACGCTGGCTCTCGTGCAGGAGGCGCGGATCCTCCACTGCCCGCTCGGTGCCGATTTCGCGCTGCCGCTCGACGCGCTGGCCGATGCGCGCGCCAATCTCACGATCGTATGCAGTCCGAATTCGCCGTCGGGCACGCTGACTCCCGCTCGCAAACTCAGCGCGCTAGCGAGACGCCTCGACGGCCGTTTGCTCGTGATCGACGAAGCCTACGTGGACTTCGCAGACGAGAATGCGCTCGGCCTGGTGCGGCGCTATCGCAACGTCGTCGTTCTGCGCACGCTGTCGAAGTCCTATTCGCTGGCCGGGATGCGGCTCGGCCTGTGCTTTGCGCATCCGTCGGTGATCGACGCGCTGATGAAGGTCAAAGATTCGTACAACTTGAGCCGGGTCGCGCTCGCCGCGGGGGCGGAGGCGCTGCGCGACGCGTCCTGGATGCGCCGCAATGTCGCCAAAGTAATCCGGACGCGCATTGCGACCGAGTCGCGCCTGCGCAAGCTCGGCTTCGAGGTGCCGCCATCGCAGGCGAATTTCGTGCTGGCGCGGATGCCGGGACGCGACATGGCGCCCGTCATGCGCGGTCTGCGCCGCGCGGGTATCCTGGTCCGTCATTTCGCGACGCCGCTGCTCCAGGACGCTCTCCGAATATCGATTGGAACTCCGGCCGAGATGGACGCGCTGTTCAGAGCACTCGCGCGGTGGGTCCGCGCAATTCCGCCGAAAGCGAAGCGCCGCGTTCGCGCATGAGCGGTTGAACCGATGGCGGCGATCAGGCGTCTGTTCGGAAGTTTTCGTTCGTCCCGCGGAAAGAATTCTGAATCCGAATCGCGCCCAACCATCCAATGGGTCGTTGCCGGCCTGGGAAATCCTGGCGAGGACTACTCCCGCTCGCGCCACAACACCGGCTTCATGACAATCGATCGAATCGCAAAAGCGAAAGGCGTCGAGCTGGGCCGCCGCCGATTCAAAGGCGTCACCGCCGAAACGACCCTGGCCGGCAAGCCCGCGCTCCTCGTCAAACCCCAGACCTTCTACAATCTCAGCGGCGCGTGTGTTTCGGACTTGCTTGGTTATTTCAAAATCGCGCCGCAGCAACTAATCGTGCTGCATGACGAGCTCGATCTCGAAGCGGGGCGCATCAGGATCAAGCAGGGCGGCGGTGACGCCGGCAACCGCGGCGTTCGCTCGATTGCGGAGTCGCTTGGAACAACAGACTTCATTCGAGTCAGGATCGGAATCGGGCGGCCGCCTGGTTTTACCGTCGAGATGGAACCCGGCCGGCAGCCGAAAACTGAAGAGAACAAGGACTACCTGCTGCGTCCGATGACCGCCGCCGAAAGAAAAGCGCTCGCGCCGATTATCGAGCGCGCGGCGGGCGCTGTCGAGGCGATCGCGGAACATGGACTCGAAGCCGCGATGAATCGTTACAATCAACGCGGCTAGACTATGCTGAGCGACATCGTCTGTAACAGATTGTTCTAAAAACCAATCATTCTGTTGACAAATCCGCAAGTCCCGCGCTACAGCATCAAAACATTGGAGGCTTTGTCGCGTTGGGCGGGTAAAGGTCGCGTCCCGCTCCGATGGCTGCGCTGTTCGTGCAGACGCGAGAGGAGTTTGGGTTAGCCCCAGCCGGCCACACGCTGCGTGCGGTCTCATAATTCTCACCCAGGAAGAAGGGCTGCCATGTCTGAGGAAAACAAGACCCGCTTCAGGAGCGCGGAAGAAGCTCTGCGCTTTTATTTCCGTCTGCGCGAACTGCTTTACAGCGGAAGAACGAGACGGTTGGTGGCCGACGAGTTACCGGCGGATGCGTGCACGATCGCCGCCAACGCACTCGACGATTGCCAATGTATCGGATGGTCCATGCGAGGCCTCGACGACCTCGCCCTGTGGCTGCTCGGCGAAATCTACGGACCGACCTGCTTCGGCGTGCATCGCCGGACCTTCTCCCACGCGTGCAAGGCCGGCGGACTCGAGTTCCCCGACCGCGAGTTCAGATTGCGCGACGTCGGCATGATCCACGAGCGCGCGCTCGGCGTTGTAAAACGGGGGCTGCGCAAGCTGGGCATGATCCCCGGCCGCCAAGTGAAGACCGCGCGCGAAGGCCGCCCGTTGAAGACCGTGCGCAAGCGGGCGCACCTTCACGGCAGCCAGGCGGCGAATCGCGGATGAGGCGCGCGCGTCCAGTCCGATAGCAGTGCCGCGCGGGGTATTCCGCGCCGTCAAAATTCCTGTACGCTTGAGAGCCACTGGAACGCCGGCGAACGGAATTGACGAAGCGGAACGTGAACGAAAATCAGGCGAATGAGCAGGCGGCGGCGCTCGCGCGCGGCGCCACCGAGGTTATTTCCCCGGCGGAGCTGGCGGCCAAAATTGCGCTTGGACGGCCGCTCAGGATCAAGCTGGGGATGGATCCGACCGCGCCCGATTTGCATCTCGGTCACAGCCTGACGCTCAAGAAAATGCGCGACTTTCAGAATGCGGGCCACACCGTAATTTTCCTGGTCGGCGACTTTACCGCCATGATCGGGGATCCCACCGGACGCAACGAGGCGCGCAAGCCCCTGTCGCGCGACCAGATCGAGCGCAACGCCGAAACCTATCGCGCGCAGGCCTTCAAGATTCTCGATCGCGATTTGACCGAGGTCCGCTTCAACAGCGAATGGATGAATGAATTGGGCGTGCGCCGCCTGATCGAGATTGCGGCGAAGGTGAGCGTCGCCCGTCTGCTCGAGCGCGACGACTTCGAGAAACGGCTCGCCGCCGAGGAGCCTTTGTTCCTGCACGAGCTGCTCTATCCCGTGATCCAGGGCTACGATTCGGTCGCGCTGCAAGCGGACCTCGAGATTGGCGGCACCGATCAGAAATTCAACATGCTGGTTGGCCGTGAGCTGCAGCGGCATTTCGGACAGGCGCCGCAAGCGGTGATGACGATGCCGTTGCTCGAGGGTCTCGACGGCGTGCGCAAAATGTCCAAGTCATACGGCAACTACGTCGGCCTCACCGACAAGCCCGAGGACATGTACGGCAAGCTGATGTCGGTGCCCGATCGACTGATGGTGCGATACTACGAGCTGCTCACGACTGCCACATCAGAGGAGATCGCGGCAGTGAAGTCGGGTGGATTACATCCGATGGAAGCGAAGAAGCGCCTCGCCCGCACGCTCGTCACCGAATACCACGGCGCGCCCGCGGCGACTCGAGCAGAGGAATATTTCGAGAGCAAGCACCAGCGCCGCGAAGTCCCCGCCAGCGCGCAGGTCTATCGAATCGCCGAGGATCTGTGGATTTGCGAGCTGATCAAGCAGTTGCAGTTCACGCCCTCGACCAGCGAGGCTCGCCGCCTCGTGAGCCAAGGGGCGGTGCGGGTGGATGGCCGCACAATCACCGACGTGAATTTTCGTTTCGTGCCGGGGGAGCACAAGGTGCTTGAAGTGGGCAAGCGCCGGGTCGCGCGCATCGAGCCCTGACGCGCGCGCTAGTTGCTTTTATTCTTCTCCGCCAGCGCGACCGCCTCGCGCAACTTTTCCATCGTGCGCCCGAGCGCCTTGGTGTAGCGCTGCTTGGTCCACGTTTCCTTGGTCCGCATCTTGAGCCATCCGAGCTTGACCGCGTCGGGCTTGTTGCCCATCTCGCCGGTCGAGACCTCGATGATCGCGCGTTCTTCGGTGTTGAGCGAGTCCAGCACTTCGCGCTTGAGGTTCTGCAGAAAACCGGACTTAAGGTCGATATCGATCTTCATCGAAAATGCACTTCCATCACCTGAGCCTAAACCATCGGATGCGCGTCCTCAACGGGTTGGCAGCGGTGACCCCCGCACCCGGCGGGAAGAAGGATGCGGCGCCCGCCCTGTTAGAAAAGATGACCGCCTGCAACCAAACGGTTGGCGACCCGATGGTGGCGCGCAGCGAATTCGTGAAAGGACTCTGCCTGCTGCCGCCCACGGGCAGTTGAAGCGCGAGTTCGGCTACTCTTCTTCTTCGACGGCCTGACGGATCGCGTTCAATATGAACAGGAACTGATTAGGCGCCGACACGCGTCCGAGCATGTTCACGTTTTTCAGGACCTTGAGTTCGCGAGCCGTCACCTTGTGACGCGCCAGCATCCCGCGATCGCCCGCAAACTTCCGCCATGCGTCCTCGCGCCGCTTGTTGGGCGAGGTCTCGGCGCGCTCGCCGATGATCCACTGTGCTTCCGGATGCCAGCAGGAACAGCCGCTTCTTGTCGAGCTCGAGCGTGTCCGAGATTCGCGAGAGCAGCGACAGGGAAGGGCGGCGCCGCCCGTTTTCGAGATATGCGATGTGGCTCGCCTTGACGCCCAGTTTTTTTGCGAGTTCACGCTGCGTGTAGGCGTACGCACCTCGCCGCTGTTTGAGGACCTGACCGAGAGTTTCCTTTTTTTTCATAGTTCGATTCCGCCAGTATTGCCCTTCAGAGTTTTGCGCAGTGTATGTTACCGGTCAGATGTGAAAACTCTGGCCGATCGATGGAGAAGTGCCAGAATCGGTTCCTCACAATTCCTCCGGTTCTCGTGCCGGCTTCTTTCATATGCCAAGTTTCGTTGCGACCGGCTGCGGCCCCAGTTTCAGAATCTCTTGCACCCACCATATACACGTCTGAGCGTTGGTTCAGGTTTCTGTGCCGCGACCAACAGTCTCATATTCATCGACATAAAGTCTACAGCGACAGCTCTCCGCGCAACAAGAATTAAAAGAACGACAGCGAGTTTAGTTTGGCGATAGCAATTTGACTCTGCTATTGACACTACAAGTTGGCAAAACACGCCAAATCTTACCGTTTACGTTACTCAATGACCGTCGAGGGCCAGCACGGAAAGGTGCTTCGCGATTTTCGGACGGTCCGGCAATCGGTCGCCGCGTCGCTCCGATTCGTGGAGTTTCAGCCTAACCCGCTGACGGCGGGGGAAGTTGCGGCTTCTCGCAACCGCCGCCGGTGGCGCAACTGAGGCCGGCGCCGAAATAGATCGTGGCGGCCTTGGCTGGATAGAACAGATAGTTGAGCGGCGTCTCAATCGGATCGAACGGCTGGGGCGGCTCAGCGGTCGCTGCCTGGGCAGGAGCTTGCTGCTCGACTTGCTGCTTGGTGCCGGTGGAGGCCTCGACGTCCTGGACGGTCGCTAAACGATTGTCAGTGCCGAAGATTGCGGCCTTACCCGGTTCCAGCCAGACGTATCGCGTCACGCTGGCTCCGGTGTGATTTGGATCCGCGACACTGTCTTTCAGATCGGGCTCCCCCATCGACTGTACCGTCTGCTGGGGCGTCATACCGGGACCTAACGTCCCACTTTTCATTGTTGAGCATCCAACAACGAACAGCGCGATCAGCCCAACGGCCGCGCGCGTTGGAAGAGTCCTCAGCGTCATCATCGATACCTCAAGCCTCGTATGGAGCTAACATACGAAAACACCTCCGGCAACACGGGCGCCACTATTCACATGAGAAGGCGTTAGGGGTTAGGTTCTTCGGGCGACCGCATGGACAACGACAACCAGATGCTCTTCGTCTACGGTTCTCTGATGAATCCCGCCGAGCGCCTGCGCCTGCTGGGCCGCCCCATCGACGCCAGCCCGGCACGCCTCCCCAACTACGCGCGCGGAAAAAAGCGCTACTACTTCGTCGCGAGACAATCTGACACCGTCACCCACGGCGCAATCCTCGAAGGCCTAAGCGCGCGCGACCTGGCGCTCCTCGACAAATACGAAGAAGTGCCGGCGCTCTACACCCGCGAGCGCGTCGAAGTGCTCACCGCCGACAACCGCAAAATCGAATGCTGGACTTATCTGCCGACTAACTGGGCAAAAGACTAACGGGGACGAAGTCCCGCATCTCGTGAAACCCATCGCGGGTTTCACATTAAATCAAGTGGATTTGTTAACCCTTAACTTCTGCTGGCGGTGGCTTGGGCTGTTCTCCGCGCTTCAGTCCGAACTTGTCGATCCTGTATTGCAGCGTCCGATAACTCATCGCGAGCATTTTGGCCGCCTTCGCGATCACCCAGTCGTTGCGCTCGAGCGCCTGCAGAATCGCGTCGCGCTCGAACGTCTCGAAATTGAAGCCCTCGCTCGGAATCTCGTACTTGTCCCCGCGCTGACGCTCGCCGCTGCGCCCCGGTTTCTTGCGCGACAGGACTTCCTCCGGCAGATCGCGCGGCGTGATCGTGTCGCCTTCGCATAGCAGGATCGCGCGCTCGATCGCGGACTCGAGCTGGCGCACGTTGCCCGGCCACGAGTAGTCGAGGATCACTGCCATTGCCTCGCGCCCGATCTCCTTCACGCGTCCTTCCGCCAGATGCCCGAATTTCGCGAGTGCATGGTTCGCCAGCAGCGGAATATCGCCACGCCGCTCGCGCAACGGCGGCAGCGTGACCGTCACGACGTTGATGCGATAATACAAATCTTCGCGGAAGCGCCCCTCGCCGACTTCCTCCGCGATATTGCGATTGCTCGCCGCGACCAGCCGCACGTCGATGCGAAATGATTCGTTGCCGCCGACGCGCCGCAGTTCTTTCTCCTGCAGCACGCGCAGAATCTTCGCCTGCATTCCCTGCGGCAGGTCCGCGATCTCGTCGAGAAACAGCGTCGACTTGTCCGCGCTCTCGAACAGCCCGATTTTGCGCTCGTTGGCGCCCGTGAACGCGCCCCGCTCATGCCCGAACAACTCGTTCTCGATGAGGTTCTCGGGAATCGCCGAGCAGTTGATCGCGACGAACGGCCGCGCCGCGCGCGGCGACAGCCGATGAATCGCTTTCGCCACGATTTCCTTGCCGGTCCCGCTCTCGCCCTGGATCAGCACCGTCGAGTTCGACGGCGCGACGCGCCGCACCAGCCGGATCACTTCCTGGATTGCAGGATCCTGCCCGATGATGCCCTCGATCTCGAACGTGCCCTCGAGCCGCCGCTTCAGCAGTTGATTTTCCTGCTGCAGATTCGCGAACTCCGCCGCCTTGGCGACGCGCGTCACCAGCTTCTCGCGATCCGTCGGCTTTTCCAGGTAGTCGAACGCACCCGCCTTCATCGCCTGCACGACGCTGTCGGTCGATCCGTGCGCCGTCAACACCACCACCTGGCTGCCGGGATACGTGCCGCGCACCTTCGCGAGCAGCTCCTCGCCCGACATCCCTGGCATCATCAGGTCCGTCAGCACGACGTCGAAACGCGACAGTGCCAGCAGCTCGATCGCGCGCTTTCCGACCGCCGCCTCTTCGACGGCGAAGCCCTCTTCGCGCAAGGTGTCCGCGGTTATTTGTCGTTCGAGGTCGTTGTCTTCAACGACCAGTACTGAGGCCTGCGTCATGTTTGTGTCCGTTTACTACCGCGCTGGGCGGGAAGGTGAAAGTCAACGTGGTCCCGGGTCCGTCCGCGTTCGCTCCGATGTCGATTGTACCCCCATGCGTCTCGACAATCGCCCTCGACAGAAACAGCCCGAGCCCGATTCCCTCGCGCTTGGTGGTGAAGAACGGCTCGAACACGTGATTCACGACTTCCGCTTCGATCCCCGCGCCCGTGTCCGAGAATGAAATCACCATCGAGCCGTCCACGCGCCGAAACGCGATTCGCATCGTGCCGCCTTCGGGCATCGCCTGGATGGCGTTGGCGACCACGTTGATAAAGCAGGTGCGCAGTTTTTCCGCGTCCACGTTGAGAATCGTCGATGCCTCGTTGCATTCCTCGACCAGCTCGATTCCCTGGCTCTTCATCTTCGATTCCGACAGCGCCACGACTTCATCGACCAGTTGATGCACGTCGGTCGGCGCCGGGAATATTTCGATCGGCTTGCCGTAATGCAGAAAGCTCTGCACCAGCTCCGACAGCCGGTGCATCTCGTCCTTCATGATTCCGAGCTGACGCAGAAACGCCTCGCGATCGTTGGGCTGCTGCGGCGCGTAGCGCGCGCGGAGCTGGTCGAGCGCTAGGCTGATGAAGTTCAGCGGATTCTTGATTTCATGTGCCAGACCGCCGGCCAGCTGCCCCAGCGCCGTGAACCGTTCGAGCCGGTTCAGTTCCTGCTCGCGCTCGCGCGCATGCCGCAGTTGCCCGACCATGTCGTTGAAACTGCGCGTCAGCAATCCAATCTCGTCGCGCCGATGCGCCTCCGGCACCGGCTCCAGGCCGCGCGCCGCGATATTCTGCGCCGCGTCCGCGACCGCATGAATCGGCTTCACGTATCGATCGGCGAGAATGTAGGCGAACACCAGCCCGATCGCGAAAATCGCAAACGCGATCATCAGCTCGCGCGTCCGGCTTTCCTCCAGCGGCTGCGCGAAGTCGCCGAAATTCGCCACCACCTGCACGTAGCCGAGCAGATGGTCCTCGACCTCGACCGGAATCAGGTAAACCGTCGTCTCGGGCGCCAGCCCGAGCTTGCCCGGCGGAATCGTCACCAGCGCATTGGGATGCTTAAGTTGCTCGGGCGTCAGCCATTCGGCTTGCTTGGGCCGCAGCGCCGCGCCGATCAGATGCGGATCCGAGCTGTTGATTATCAGATTTTCGCTCGACGCGATCGATACTTCGAGTCCCTGCGTATGCAGGTCGTTTACGTAGTTGTGCAGTTGATCGCGATCGGTATCGCGCACCGCCGTCAATTCCTGCACGCCGATCTGAATCACTCGCGCCAGGTCCTTGACCTTCTCCTGCGTGGTCGCTACGATGGCCGCCTGCGTGCCCAGGCTCACCCACACCTCCGCGCCCAACGTCAGCCCGAGCAGCCCGACCATCAGCACGATCAGCTTCGCCTTGAGGTTCAGCGCGGGAAAGTATGATTCCATTTTCGCCATAGGGGGGTGCGCAGTCCGCCCGCGGCCACCTTACAATTCCGCCGATTCGCTCTTGGCTTCCGGCTCGTTGGCCTTGCGTATCACCAGCAGCCGGGTCGCGTAGACCAGCACGCTCAGGATCGCCACGACCACGATCAGCCGCTCGAAGCCGCCAATATATTTCACCAGCAACTCGAGCTGCTTGCCGAAAACATATCCGAGCGTCACGACGATCGGCACCGATATCAGCGCTCCGAGCAGATCGTAGAACAGAAATATGGCGGGGCGCACGCCGAAAGATCCCGCTGACAAATAGACCAGCGCGCGCAGACCGGCCAGGAATCTCGCGTAGAAGATCGCGCGATGCCCATGGCGCTGCATGAAGCCCTCGATGCGCTCGATCTGATGCTTGCGGCCGGGCCGCCCGATCGAGAAGTAGCGCACCAGTCCCGAGCCGAAGTGCCGCCCCATGAAGAACAGCGAGTTGTCACCTGCGACCACGCCCAGCAGCGACACCACCAGCGTGATCGGATAGCGCGTGATCCCGCGATGTACCAGATAGCCGCCCGCCAGCAGCGCCACGTCTTCGGGAATCGGCAATCCAAGTCCGCACATCATCAGCACGACGAACAATCCAAGGTACGTGAAGTGTTCGATGTACGCGGAGATCAGCCCGACCAAGCTCAGCTCCCGTGCGAGTAGCGCGCCCGCAGTGCGTCGCGGATTTGTTCGATCGCCATTCCGCGGCTGGCCATCGACTCCGCGTCGCGTGCCTCGCCGCAGCAAATCGCACAAGTGCTGCCGTGCGTGTCACGGAAGCAATCGAGCAGGTTCTTGTGCCCGTCGCTCTTGTCGCATCCGCAGTAGCAATGCAGTTGCGCCAGCAGCGCGGGATCCTTCTCTGCTACCTCGTAAGCCTCGCGCACATTGCCCTGAAAATTCCGCGGGTCGAGCGTTATCCGCAATCGCGCGCCCGCATCGCCGGCCGCCGCCAACTGCCCGTCCGACGACTGCGAGTTGCTCGACATGTATCCGCCGTATGCAATCGCCACCACCAAAATCGCGGCAGCCGTCAATGCGACAATTCCTTTGATGCCCTTGAACATGAGTCACTCCGCGGCCCGAAATTATAGCATCTCGATGAACCTTAGGCTTTGAGTCGCGAAACTGTATAGAGCGGCCGGCCGATGCGGTCCGCGGCGCGTATGCGGCAGCCGTTTCAGCATCCCCATCGCCAGAATGCTGCGCCGGAAGTTCCGTCGATCGAGCGGACGCCCGAGAATCAGCGAGTACAGCTCCTCGAACTCGGCGAACGTGAATTCCCGGGGCAGCAACGCGTACGCGATATTCGTATACTCCAGCTTCGACTTCAGCCGCTTCACCGCATATGCCGCCATCTGCGAATGATCGTACGCCAGTTGCGGCAGCCGGGTGACTTCGTACCATTTGCCGTTCGCGTATTTCTCCGACGCCGCGTCCACCGCATCCGCCTCCGGAATCAGTGCCATGTACGCGACCGACACCACGTGCGCCCGCGGGTCGCGCGACGGATCGCCAAACGTGAACAGTTGCTCAAGGTAAGCGCCACGCAGTCCCGTCGAATCATAGAGCTCGCGCCGCGCCGCGTCGTCAAGCAACTCGCCAACTCGCACCAGCCCGCCCGGAAACGCCCACCGCCCGCGCCCCGGCCCGCGCCGCAATTCGACCAGGTACGTCTGCAAGCGCCCGTCCCGGATCGCGAACAGCACCGTGTCGACCGCGACCATCGGCCGCGCCAGCCGTTCGCCGCGCTCTGACTCGCGCGCTGACCCCCGCGCGACGCTCTGTGGATTCGCGCTCAGACGCTCAACTCGAGCATGCGCTCCAGCGCCCGCTTCGCGCCCACGCGCACGTCCTCGGTAAGTTCGATTTCGTAGCGCAGGTGGCGTAGCGAATCGAGCGTCCCCTCCAGCGTGATCATCTTCATGAACCGGCATAGCTTGCACGCTTTGTAAAAATGCTTGTCCGGAATCTCCATCAGCAGCCGATCCGACAGCCCGCATTCCGTCACCACCAGAAATTTGTCCGCGGCGCTGCTGCGCGCGTAGCCGAGCATCGCGCTCGTCGATAGCACCGCGTCCGCAATCGCGAGCACGTCGCGACGGCACTCCGGATGCGCAATCACCTTGATCCCGGGGAGCGCGCGCTTGACCTTGTTCACCTCGTCCGGAGTTATCTGATGGTGCACGTAGCAGTTGCCGTCCCACGAAATCACCCGTTTGCGCGTCTGCCCCTGCACGTAGTTCGCGAGATTCTGATCAGGCACGAACAAAATATTTTCCGAGTCGATCCGCTCGACAATCTTCGCCGCATTCGCCGATGTGCAACACGCGTCCGACAGCGCCTTTACGTCCGCCGTGCAATTCACGTACGACACCACCTTCAGGTCGGGATAAATCTTCAGCAGTTCTTCTTTCCGCTCCGCCAGCGCCTCTGCCGTCACGCTGTCCGCCAGCGAGCATCCCGCCTTCAGGTCGGGCAACAGCACCTTGCGCTCGGGGTTGAAGACCTTGGCCGTCTCCGCCATGAAATGCACGCCGCAAAACACGATCACGTCCGCGTTCCGCACGTCGCGAGCGTTGCGCGCCAGCTCAAGCGAGTCGCCGATAAAGTCCGCGACCTCGAAAATTTCCGGCCGCTGGTAGTTATGCGCCAGCACCACTGCGCGCCGCGCCTTCTTCAGCTCCTTGATCTCCGCGATCATCTCCGCATAGCGCTCGCAGGTTTCAGCCGTGTAGCTGTCGTTGCCGAGCACCGCCAACTTGTCGCGCAACTCACTCGCGCCAATCGCCACCTCTGCAGATTCGTCCACTTGAATCCTCTTCGCTTGCTACTTTGCGTCAATCTGACACTTACTCTAAACCGCCGCCGCCCGCTATGCAACCCGTTTCGCGCTCTGATAAATCCAGTGAAAATTGCGCCCGCGCGCAGCCTTTTCAGGAGTTAAAGCAATGGATGAAGTATTGGAGCGCGAGATCGTCGCCGCCGTCCGCCGCTTCGTCGATCGCGATGTCATCCCCAACGCCTCAGCCCTCGAGCATCGCGACGAGTACCCGCATGCGATGGTCGCCACGATGCGCGAGCTAGGCCTGTTCGGCGCCACCATCCCGGCCGACCTCGGCGGCCTCGGCCTCAGCTTCACTACTTACGCGCGCGTGATGGAAGAGCTGGCGCGCGGATGGATGAGCCTCGCCGGCGTCATCAACAGCCATCTCATCATGGCCTACGTCATCGCCAATCACGGCACCAACGCGCAAAAAAAATATTTCCTGCCCGCGATGGCCCGCGGCGACAAGCGTGGCGGCCTCGCGCTCACCGAGCCGCACGCCGGCAGCGACGTACAATCGATTCGTACGACAGCCGTCCGCCGCGGCGACGACTACATCCTGTCCGGCTCCAAGATGTTCATCACCAACGCGCGCAACGGCACGATGCTCGCCGTCGCCGCGAAGACGGATTCTCACGCCGATCCCGCCTACGCCGGCATCAGCCTGTTCGCCGTCGAGAAGAGCGACCGTGGCCCGATCATCAGCCGCAATCTCGACAAGCTCGGCTACAAAGGTATCGACACCTGCGAAGTTCTATTCGAAGACGTCGCGGTCCCCGCCGCGAATCTGATTGGCGGAGCCGAAGGCGCCGGTTTCAAACAAGTGATGAGTGCGCTCGAAGTCGGACGAATCAACGTAGCCGCGCGCGCAGTCGGAGTAGGGCAGGCCGCTTTCGAAACCGCAATCCTCTACTCGCAGCAACGCACCGCCTTCGGCAAACCCATCTGCCAGCATCAAGCGGTCCAACTGCTCCTCGCCGATATGGCCACCCGAGTCGAAGCCGCGCGCCTGCTGGTCGCCAACGCCGCCCGCAAAAAAGACGCAAACGAACGATGCGACGTAGAGGCCGGGATGGCCAAGCTCTTCGCCTCCGAAGCCTGCGCAAAAATCTCGCTGGACGCGATGCGTGTGCTGGGCGGCTACGGCTTCATGGCCGATTTCCCGGTCGAAAGATTCTACCGCGACGCCCCCCTGATGATGATTGGCGAAGGCACCAACGAAATTCAGGCCCTGGTAATAGCCCGCGGCCTCCTAGCGAGGTATCGGATCTAATTTTTTCTTGTTCCCCTTCCACCAGGGGAAGGGGTAAGGGGTTAGGTTCTTCGCATCGAGCACACTGCCCGCATCATTCTCCGCGCGCCAACTCATGCAACGCCCGCGCGCATTCCAGCGGATGCGTAAACATTACCTCATGCCCGCTCTTAACGAACTTGAGTGTCGGATTCCTGAGTCTGCTCGAAAAATGCGGATGCCAATTCGGCGCGCCCGCCACCGGCGTCTGATCGTCCTCGCAAACGATATAGCTGCTCGGAATTCCGGTGGCGAAGTAGGGCGCCATCGGCACCGCCGCGATCATCGGCCCGATCGGTTGCGGCCCCACCGCCGACAGCACGTAATCTCTCAACGCCGGCGCCATGTCGTTGCTTAGCCCATCGAGAAATTCCTTGCCCATCATCTCGATTGGAATTGATCGCTCCGCCAGCGTCTCCGCCGCCGCCGCGAGCGGCGATGTCGCCTGATCCACGATGGGCTGCCCGTCGATCGCCACCAGCGCCGTGACCCACACCACGCGCTTTATCCGCGCCGGAATTTTCGCCGCGACTCCCGGAATCGTAAGCCCGCCTAGACTATGCCCCGCAAGCACCACGTTCCTCAGATCGTGCCGTTCGATAAAGTCCGCAACGCTGTTGACGTAACTCTCAAGCATCACCTTCGAGCGATCCGCCCGGTTCATCCCATGCCCCGGCAAATCAACCGCATACGCCCTATCGCCCAGCTTCTCGAGTTGATTGATAACCGCCGCCCAACACCACGCCCCATGCCACGCGCCGTGCACCAAAACAAACGTCTCGGCCATTTTCTCCCTCCTATCCAATTCCCTCGCCAGCGCTCCGTGTCATTCTGAGCGCAGCGAAGAACCCCTGAAACAGTGCGGAGTCGCGCACCAAAATCCGGGATTCTTCGCTGCGCTCAGGGTAAACTCTGCCCCCATCTTCTCTTGATGCCGGGTGCAGGGGTCACCCCTGCCGAAGGAAGCGTGAAACCCACCGCGGGTTTCACATTAGATCAAGAGATTTACCCTTCCCCTAACTCGCGACCGCCGTAACTTCCTGCCCTTCCTTCAACGTCGCCGCCGGCACCACTATCACCATCTCGCCGCCGCTCAGTCCCTGCTTGACCTCGACCCCATCCTGGAACTCGCGTCCCACCGTGATCGGCACCAGATGAGCCGTGTCGCCGCGCACGACCCACACCGAACTCGCACCGCCTTCCGTCATGATCGCCTTCTTCGGCACCAGCACCATCGGCGCCGCCGCCGTCTGCGTCATGATCGATTGGAACGTGACCTTGGCGCTCATTTCCGGCTTGATAATCTTGAGATCTGGCTGCAGGATTTTCACTTCGACTTTCACGGTGCCTTTCTGCCGGTCGGCCTCGGGATAAATTTTCACCACCTGCGCCGGGAACGGATTGTCTGGATACGCATCCGGGATCACCGTCGCCGGCGTGCCCATCTTGACCTTCGCGATATCGCTTTCGTTGATATCGACTTCGCAGCGCAGATCGCTCAGGTCCGCCAGCTGCGCGATATCCGTGGCGCCGCCGCCAGCCTGGATTTCGCCGCCGAAGTTAATCGTGTCGCCCAGTTCGCGGTACTTCTGCAGCACCACACCGTTGATTGGCGACGTGATCACCGTCTGGCTCACGTTGAACTTCGCGAATTCAATCTCGCCATCCGACTTCTTGAGGTTCGCCACCGCCACCGCGAGCTGGTTCTCCGCGTCGTCGAGCGAGTCCTTCGATTGCACGCCCTCCTTGTAGAGCTCCCGGATGCGATCCGCGCGCGCCCGCTTCAGCACCAGGTTGGCTGCAGCCAAATCGCGATCCGCGTAAGCCTGCTTCAGCTGCGCCTGGTAATCGCGATCGTCGATTCGCGCCAGCAGGTCGCCGACCTTGACCCGCTGCCCTTCCTCGATCGGCTCCGCGACGATCTGCCCGAGAATCTTGGTGCCGATCACGATATACTTGTGCTGCGTGACGATATATCCGCTGCCCGTCAGCACGGTGCCCGCCTGTCCCGCCTGCTTGACGCTAACGATCGCGGTCTGTACTTCCGGCGGGCGGCCAAGCGTCCGCTGGTAAACGACGTATCCCGCCACGCCGAGCACGGCGAGAATCGCGAGCGCGATCACCGCCGGGATCAGCCGGCTCGGCTTCTTCGGCTGCCCGGTGCGCGCAATCCGCAACGACTCGAGCTCGCGAATATTCGGTCCTCTTGGTGCCTCGGTGGACAAGGTCAAACGCTCCTCAGCGCGTCTACTACCGGCATTTTCATCGCCTGCCGCGCCGGCAGCCAGCCCCCGACCACACCCATCACAGCGGCGAAAATCAGCGCCTCGATCACGATTGCAAACGTGACGCGGAAGCTGAACGCCAGCGTCGAGAACGTGACAAAATTGCCGAACGTCGTCGACAGCCCGTTGATCGGCAGCGCGAGGATTATTCCGATCACGCCCGCCGCCAGCGCCAGCACCAGCGACTCGAGCAGGAACGACGTCATCACCGCCATCGGTGCAAAGCCGAGCGCGCGCAACGTGCCGATTTCAGTGGTGCGCGACGACACCGCCGCGTACATAGTATTCATCGCGCCGAAAATTGCGCCCACCGCCATGATCACCGCGACGATCATCCCGAGCACCCGCATCTGGTTGGCGACCACCGCCTGGTCCCTGTAGTAGTCGGCCTCGGTCTCTGCCTGCAGATTGATTCGCGGATCGTCCGCCAGCCGCCGAATCAGTGCGTCGGTGTCCGCTCCCGGCGCCAGCTTGAGCCGCACGTCGGCATAGTACGCGCCGCGCTGCGCGTCGTCCTGCACGTTATGAATATCGCCCCACACCTCGGACTCGAACGACCCGCCGTCCGCCGTCATAATCCCAACCACCTTCCAGTTGCCGCGCCCGAACCGGAGCGTCGAGCCGAGCTGCATATTCTCGTAATGCCCCTGCAGGCCCTTGCCGACAACCACTTCGTTGACCGAAGGGTTGAACATCCGCCCTTCGATAATCTTCACCTTCGGATGTACTTTCAGCGCGATCGGCAGAACTCCGCGCACCACTATATTGTCCCGCCCGCCGCCGACGCGTTCCATCAACGCCTGCACCGGCAGCTCCGGCGACGCGTCAACTGTGCCGTCAGGCTCGCGCCGAATCTGCGGCAGAAATTTCATCGCATCGAACTGATCGAGCTGTATAGCTGAATAGGTCTCAGTGGTAGCCCCTTTGCGCAGCACGATCACATTGTCCGGATCCCCAGTATCCGAAATCGCCGAATTAAGCCCCGCCACGAGCGCCATCACGATCACGAACACGCACACCACCAGCGCTATTCCGCCACCGGTCATCGCCGTTGATACCCGCCGCACCAGCAGCGAGCGCACATTGTATTTCAGCGGAATCGCCATCTCACGCAACCGTCCTCAGCGCATCAACAATATTCCTCCGCGCCGCCGAACTCGCCGGCACCATCGCACTGAACAGCCCAATCAACGCCGCCACCACCAGCGTCTCGGCCAGGATCACCGGCGGCATCCGGATCGCTCCGAGCGGTCCGCCCATGTTGCCGACCGAGAATGCCTTCAGCACGATGTACGCCGAGCCGCACCCGATAACCCCGCCTATAAGTCCAATCAGGATCGACTCAGCCAGCAGCAACGACAAAATCGTCCGCGACGGAAATCCCATCGAGCGCATCACCGCGATCTCGCCGCGCCGCTCGCGTATCGACATCGCCGCCGTATTGGCCGCCACCAGCCCTATCGTCAGCACCACGATAAAACCGAGAACTTCGGCCATCCTGAAAAACGTGCGGTACTGCTCCATGAAGCTGCCGATAAATGCCGCCTCGGACTCCGAGATCGTCTCCGCCGACGAGTTGGCAAAGCCTTCATCAATCGCAGCGATCACTTGCGGCACATTCCCCGGCTTGTCGACCTTGACCCAGATGTTATCGACGATCCCGGGACGCCCGGCCGCCTCTTCCAGGTAGTCGCGCCGGAACAGCAGGAAATCCGGCGGCGCTTTGCCGCCAATCGTGCCCACGATTTGCAGCGTCACGTTGAACGGGTAGAGCGTGCCTTTGAGTTGGATCTGCTGCCCGATATGCAGATGGAATCGCTTCATCGTATCGCCGCCCACCAGGCACGCGGTGCGGATTTTTTTGAACTGAGCGAACTGCTCCTTGCTGATTCCCCAGTCGGGCCACATCTGGTCGACCTGCTCGGGATCGGCCGCCAGGTTGGGAAACTGATCGTAAACTTCGTGGTACACGCCGCCGAACCAGCTCTCCGGCACCACCACTTCGACATGCGGTACTGCGAGGATCCGCTGCTTGTAGGCGACCGGGATCGAGTAAGCCAGCCCGGCCTTGTTATGCGTGGCAATCCGCGTCGACGACGCCGTGTTGCCAAGAATCTGATTGGCCACGGTGGGAATGCTGACTAGCGCCGAAAAAATAAACAGCGACACCGCAATCGACAGCACCGTCAAAAAAGTGCGCCGCTTGCTCCGAATCAAATTCTTAAAAACCAGCGCCGTATACTTCATCGCTAGCCCCCGGGCACAACAACTCTGTTCCCCTTCCCGCGCGGGAAGGGGTTAGGGTTTAGGTTCCTAGTCCTACCCATGCGCGGCCGCCTCCGCGGGCGCACCTCTCTTCCCCGGCTCAACTCCCGCCAAAACGCCCTTGTCTAGCCGATAAACCGTATCCACATACCGCTCAGCCCGCGGATCATGCGTGACCATCACAATCGTCTTGTGAAACTGCCGATTCATATCCACCAGCAACCCCAAAATTTCCTCGGCCGACTTCGCATCGAGATCTCCCGTCGGCTCGTCTGCCACAATGATCGTTGGGTCCGCCACGATCGCGCGCGCAATCGCAACCCGCTGCTCCTGCCCGCCCGACAACTGCCGCGGATAATGGTCCATTCTGTCCGCCAGACCAACGACTTTGAGCGCCGTCTCGACATGCTCCCGCCGCTCGGCCTTGTTTAGGCTCGTCAACAAGAGCGGCAACTCGACGTTTTCAAATGCCGTCAGCACCGGAATCAGGTTGTAGAATTGGAACACCAGCCCGATATGCCGCGCGCGCCATCCCGCAAGGTCGCGCTCTTTCATCCCCGTGATTTCCTCGCCACCAACCGCGACCCGTCCGCTGCTCGCGTGATCGATTCCCGCGATCAGGTTAAGCATCGTGGTCTTGCCCGACCCCGACGGCCCCATGATCGCGACGAAGCGCCCGGCCGGAATCTGCACGGTCACGTCATCGAGCGCGCGGACCTCGAACTCGTCGCGCTTGTAGATTCGGGTCACGTGCTCGAGATCGATTGCGTACTTTTCGTCCATGACAACCTGTCCTTTGAACCCGATTCCGGGTCACTTCCCCGCCGCGCCGGTGGCGACCGCGGCGATGCGGGATGGTTTAAGCCGCGATCCAACGCGCCGCTTCACTTGTATTTCACGCCTTAATTGCGAGCAAAGCCTTGCCAGCACGCGCGCCTTGGCTCCCGTGATCTCGCAGCCGAGCTCCACCACCATTCTTCGCACCGGGCTCGCGCCCGCGCGGCGCATCTCGGCGACCATCTCGGTCAAAATCGCGGTGCGCGCTTCATCGTCGCGCCGCGATCGCTCCAGATGCTCGAGCGCAATCTCCGGCTCCTGGTCCGCAAAATAAATTTTCACCTGCGACTCGTCGAACACGAACAGCGGCTGCGCCGGCTCGCGCAGCATCCGCATGAAATGCGCCCGGCCGCGCGGCGTGATCGCATAAACCTTGCGCGCGCGGCGCCCGCGGCGCTCAGTGCGCAGCCTCACCAGCCCGTCGCGCGCCAGTTTTTTCAGTGCAGGATATATCGATCCATCGCTTACTCTATAAAAGAACCCGACCGGGTCCTGAAACCGCTGCTTCAGGTCGTAGCCGGTCGCCTCCGCCTCCATCAAAAATCCGAGGATCGGAAACTTCACGTCCATTCGCGGCGGCGTCTTGTCGAATTCCAGCACCGACTTCGCCGGAAACAACTGCGCCCCGGAGCGATATCCATTCAACGATGCCAACGACACCTCATGCATACCTATCGAGCCAATAGCTCGACTTGAGCTATGAGTCAAGAAGCGTTGAACGAATCAGGGTGCCGCGATCCGCCTGCGGATCACTCGCCCAAGATTGCTCGAACCAGAAAGCGGAGCGACCCGCGCCACGCCGGCCGCCAGCTCGCGCATCCGCTCCGGCTCAGGCTCTGTGCCGAATACGACATCCCAAATTCGCGTCGTGACCCCGAAAATCGCATCCGGCTCACTCATATGATGCGCCAAATGCCGCGCGCGCAGACGCGCTTCAACCGCGCCCGAGGGCTTCGCGAAATGAATTCGATAATGCACGTACTCATACACGGCGAATCCGCTAACGATTCCGCCATAGAAGATCACGCCCGACGCCAAACCGAACCACGCGAGCGCGCCGGCCAGCACGAGCGCCGTCGGAATCCACGCGCCCAACGCAAACACCGCCCGAGGATCGCGATGGTGCACGTCGTGCAGCGGCGTCACTAACGTGCGATACGCATGCCCGAGCAGGCCATGGATGACGTACTCGACAATCGTCCGTGCGAACAGCCCCGCCACGAACACCAACACATCGACAAGCATCGACCCTGATCGTAGGTCGGTTGCGCACCCGTAAGCAACGCAGCGATCAGCTTGCATCGGCGTCATTCGGGCACTTGACGGACGACTAAAGTGCGAGTGGGCAGTCGGCGAGATCGAGCGCAATCGCGCACTGTTGCCCGCGGAGAACATCAAAGCCATGCTGAAGCCGCTTATTCCGTTCGATCCGATCCGGCACGGAAACACAATAGCCGCAAGGCCTGCGAGAAACAGAGAGGAAAGCATCATCCACGTGATTCAATGTGAAACCCGCGGTGGGTTTCACGCATCCTTCGGCAGGGGTGACCCCTGCACCCAGTGTTAAGAAAGATGCAGGTTCGTCCACCTAACCTCTCCTCGGAAAAGGAGCGGCTAGGAGCACCGTAACCTTTTCGGGATATCGGGGTTTCTGTAGATAGAGGCTGATGTGTCCCCGCGATCTGTATCCCTATACGCGCGATCTGCTGGGCGCGAGATCAGCCACGCCAATGCGTCGGAGGGTGGGATGAAGGGGCGGGACGCATCCATGGCTTCAGACGCCGCCGACTACTCGGCGGAGCGAGATCTGATTGTTGCGGCGCAGCGCGAGCCGGGGCGGTTTGGGGAGTTGTATGAAGCCAACTTTGAGCGGGTTTATGCTTATGTCGTGCGGCGGGTGCGGGATCGGGACGACGCTCAGGATCTTACTGCTGATGTTTTTCATCTCGCGCTTAAGAATCTGACGCGGTTTGAATGGCGCGGGGTGCCTTTTGCTGCCTGGCTTTTCAAGATTGCTTCCAACGAGATAGCCGATCGATCGAAGAGCATCGCCAAGCGCCGTGCTCATGAGCGCGAGGCTCTTTTTCAGGAAACAGATGACCGCGTTGGTGTCGCGGCAGGCTTTGAAGAGGCGGAGCGGCAGGGGCGGTTGTTCAGGCTGGTCGAGCGGCTGCCGCGGGATCAGTCGCGGGTTATCGCGATGCGGTTTGCGGAGGATAAATCGATTCGGGAAATCGCGGCCGCGCTCGGACGCACCGAGGGCAGTATCAAGCAGCTTCAATTCCGCGCGATGCAGAATTTGCGGGTGCGGTTGGGTGATACGAATGGCTAAGGGGAAATTGATCGAACAACTGGACCTTGCGGTGGAGGCTCTCGTGGCCAAGCCGAACGCGCCGATCCCGACTTCGGACCCGCGGCTGGCGGCGATTTTGCGGATCGCGGGCGAGTTGAGGGATTTACCGCGAGCCGACTTCAAGAGTCGCCTCAAGGCGGAGCTGGCCGCGCAATCGAAAGAGATCGGATCGTCGACACCGCCGCGGACGCCGGCTGGAGGAAAGCCGCTGTTCACGGAGGCGGATATCGAAGAGCGGCTCAAGGAATTGGCCGCGCAGCCGAAATTTATCGTGCATGATTTGCGCGCTGCACTCAGTGATTTGCCCGACATGTCGATGCGATTCCTCGACTCGATGAACGAGCACACTCTGATCGTCTCGCGCGGCAACCGGCGTACGCATTGGGAGCGCCATTTTGGCGGCGACGAGATGATCTACGTGATGGACGGGGAGACCGACGTCGTCACGTTGACCGACGGCGGGCCGATGAAATCGACGATTCATGCGGGGTCGGTGTTTGTCTGCCCCGAAGGACTGTGGCATCAGCTGACACCGCGGCCGTTCGTGTCGGCGGTTTACCTGACACCAAGCGAGCGCACCGAAGGCTCGGACGCGAAGGATCCGCGGCCGAAGAACGAGCGCGTCGCAAGGAGGCCGGTGCGCAGGGGAACCGCAGCGAAGCTCCAGGAGCACGACCTGCGCGCCGCGCTGCGCGAGGTGCCGCATCTCAATATCACGGCGGAAACGACCGAGGCAAAAGCCGATGCGGCGGTGCGCCACATCGCGAAGATAGGAAATCTGACGATTGGCGTGATGAGCTATACGGGGCTGACGCCTTGGGAGCGGCATCCTGACGGCGACGAGCTGCTGCTGGCGCTCGACGGAGAGCTCGATCTGACGGTGCTGACTGACAACGGGTCGGTGACGCGCAAGCTGAGTGCGGGCGAGGCGTTCGTCTGTCCGCAAGGATTGTGGCATCGGCAGAACGCGGAGAAATCGGTGTCGATGTTGTACGGGACGCCGATCGAGACGAGCGAAATTTCGATGGCGGACGATCCTCGCGTCGAGGAAAAAGAAGTTAGCGCGGCCGTCGCGGGCGTTTCGCGGAGCATCATGCCGTTCCTTTACATTGCGGGCGCGGCGAGTGCGGTGGAATTTTACAAGAGCGTGTTTGGCGCGACGGTGTTGATGCGCGACGAGGAGCCGAGCGGGATCGTGAGCCATGCGATGCTCAAGATGGGCGACACGACGGTCATGCTGTCGGATCCCACGTCGGCGGACGTGAAGCAGAAAGATACGCAGGGCTTGTCGCGCACGCCGCGATCGTACGGCGGCTCGCCGGTGCATCTGTACATTTATGTCGCGGACGTGGACGAGGTCTTCAGGCGCGCGCTCGAGGCGGGCGCGAAAGTAGTCGAGAAGGTTGAAGACAGGGACTGGGGCGACCGGTGCGGCGGAATCGAGGATCCGTATGGTCACGTTTGGTGGGTTGGAACGCCGTTGAAGGATCTGCCGCCGAAGAATTCGAACTAGCGATAAGGGAGAGTAACCATGGCGAGCAAAGTGAAAACGATTCCCGACGGCTGGCATAGCGTGACTCCGTTCCTCTGCGTCAACGACGCGGCGCGGGCGGTCGAGTTCTATCGCAAGGCGTTCGGCGCGACCGAGTTGGAACGCATGGCGGAGCCTGACGGGAAGGTTAATCACGCGCTGCTGAAGATCGGCGATTCGCTCATAAGGCTATCGGACCACAGCTCGAAACACGTGGCAGAGTGGGTGGCCAAGGGATGGTCGCGCAGTCCGCAATCGCTGGGCGGTACGCCGGTGCATTTTTATGTTTACGTCGAGGACTCGGATGCGGTGTTCAAGCGTGCAATTGCCGCGGGCGCGAAAGCTATGGAGCCGGTGGTGGACAAGGACTGGGGCGACAGGACCGGCGCGCTGACAGATCCTTTTGGACATATCTGGATGATCGCGACTCACAAGCGGGACGTGCCTTTCGAGGAAGTCGCGAAGCGCCGCGCGGTAGCCAGGCGCGCGGTATAATCGAAGCGGAAAAGAGATCTCGCTCGCGATGAGCGCTGATCCGTATCCGTTAGGAGCAGAGGCAGAATCTTGAATCACGCGCCAAAAATGCGCGCTGTAATTGGACCCGCACCTTCATCCTCGCCCTGACAGGTCGAGGAGACAGACAGGATGACTCAAAAAGAAGAGACGAGCTTGGGCACTTTTATGTTCCGGATTTCGGTCGAATCGTGGAAATTTTGGCGCGGGCGAAACCAGCGCGCGCGTGCTAGGCTTGAGCGGGCGGAGCGCCCTGACCGCATTCCTCACAATTAAACGCGTCGCGCGCGACGAAAGGAAAACAATCATGCTCGAAACCGGAAAACCGTTTTTGAATTTTGCCCTCAAGAACCAGGACGGCAAGCAGATGAAGCTCGGCGATTTCGCAGGCAAGTGGCTGGTGGTGTACGTCTATCCCAAGGACGACACTCCCGGCTGCACGATCCAGGGCAAGTCGTTCACCGCGAGCAAGGCGGACTTCGACGCGGCGGGAATCAGGGTGGTGGGCGTCAGCGCGGACGACGTCGCGTCGCACAAGAATTTCTGCAACAAGTTCGCGTTCACGATCGACCTGCTCGCGGATCCTAACGCGGAACTGCTCAAGGCTGCCGGCGTCGGGCAGACGGACTACAATGGGACCAAGTATTGGAACCGGACCAGCTTCGTCATTGATCCCAAGGGCAACCTGCGCAAGGTTTACGAGAAAGTGAATCCGCAGGGGCATGAGAAAGTGCTGCTCGCGGACATCAAGGAGATGCAGCAGGGCTAGCGTCGGAGGGCAGGATCGGGACGGTCCCGGGCCGGTTTGGGGAACGTTTTATTCCTGCCGCGAATTTGATTTGATGGATCAGTTAGCAGGGGCCTTGACCATGGTGCGGGGACGGTCGGCGGTCAGGCGGGAGCCTGAATTTTGGACGTAATTTTATCGTCCGATAGCTAGATGGTCCGGTACTTGTCCTGCCTCATGACGCAAGAGTTTCGCTACATTCCAGGAGGAATGCATGGTTAAGAAGATAGCCGCCGTGGCCGGCGGCGTTTTGATCGGCCTCGCAATAGCCTTTGCACGCGTCGGCGCGTTCCCCTTCTGGGGTTCCGATTCGGATGCTTCCAAGGCGCAGCCCGCGCAGCAAGCGCAGGCGAATCCGCCAGAACCCTTGCCGGCGCCGCCGGTGCCGGGGGCTCAGATCGCGCCATTGGCGCCTGCCGCGCCGAATACACCGGAGCCGGGTGAAAAGGTCGGGGTGATTACCTCGTTCGCGCCGCTGGTCAAGAAAATGATCCCGGCGGTGGTGAGCGTCAACGTCGTGCAGGATGTGAAAGTTTCGGGGACGCCGTTCGGCCCACAGGCCGGACCCGGCGACGACAATGGCGGTGGCGATGACAACGGCGATAGTGGCGGCGATCAAGGCGGTGGTCCGCCGTCTGGCGGCGGCGATCCGTTCGACCAGTTGCGCCGTTACTTCGGACAAGGCGGTCAGCGCGAGTACAAGCAGCACGGGCTGGGCTCGGGCGTGATCGTGTCGGCCGACGGCTACATCCTGACCAACAATCATGTCGTCGGTAACGCCGACGAAATCCACGTCACGCTGCAGGATCGGCGCGAGTTTACCGCGAAGGTAATCGGCAAGGATGCGAAGACCGACCTTGGCCTTATCAAAATCGACACGAAGGACTCGCTGCCAGTCGCGCCGCTCGGTGACTCCAAGACGACTGACGTTGGCGACTGGGTGATCGCAATCGGCAATCCGTTCAACGTCGGCATGACGGTGACGGCGGGAATCGTAAGCGCCAAAGGAAGAATCCTCGGCGGCGACTACGACGACTTCATTCAGACCGACGCGTCGATTAACCCCGGCAACTCGGGTGGCCCCCTGATCAACACAAAGGGCGAAGTCATCGGAATCAATACCGCAATCTACAGCCGCACCGGCGCCAACAACGGTATCGGCTTCGCGATTCCAATCGACATGGCACGCAACGTGATGGATCAGTTGAAGGCGCATGGCCGCGTGGTGCGCGGGTGGCTGGGCGTCGAGATTCAGGAAGTGACGCCGGACCTTGCGCAATCGTTCGGCTTGCCGAAGCCCGAGGGCGCGCTGGTCGCGAGTGCGGACAAGGACGGACCCGCGGGCAAGGGTGGAATCGAGCGCGGCGATATCGTGCTCAGCTTCAACGGGCATCCGGTCGACGACGAACATGAGTTGCCCGCGCTGGTCGCACAAACCCCGATCAATCAGACGGTGCCGGTCGAGGTGGTGCGCAACGGCAAACACATGACGCTCGAGGTTACGATCGGCGAGCGCAAGGAACCGCAGGTCGCGTCGGCGAAGGCCGAGACGCCGGGCGGTAATTGGGGAATGCAAGTGGGCGACATCACGCCCGAGATAGCGCAACAGTTCCATCTCGAAAGCAGCAAGGGCGTCGTGATTCAGAAGGTCGCTCCGGACAGCCCCTCGGCGGAAGCAGGTCTGCAGCCGGGCGACATCGTACTGGAAGTGAATCACGACAAGGTCGCGGCGGTTTCGGATTTCGTGGCGAAGGCGAAAGAAGCGCAGACCAACAAGAAGCCGGCGCTGCTGCTGGTGCAACGCGGCGGCGCGACGCTGTACACGGTGATCAAGCCGGCCGAGGGCCAGGGCTGATCGCGAGTACTGATATGCAGTCGAAGCGCGGCGCATCGAGGTGATCGATGCGCCGCGCTTGTTTTGATGCTAGGCGTTGAAGCCTGCGATGGAGTCCTCGCGAAGAATTGACGTGGTGATCGCCGGCGCTGGCCCAGCGGGACTGGCGACGGCGTTGTTCCTCGTGAAGAATCGGCCGAGCCTGGCGGGCCGAATCGTGGCGATCGAGAAATCGGCGCATCCCAGGTTCAAAGTCTGCGCTGGCGGCCTCATTCCCAAGACGATGCTCGCGCTGGACGAGCTTGGAATCGCGCTTGACGTTCCCAAAGTCGAAGTGATTCGCGGCGAGGCGGCAACACCGGTTGGCGGCGTCGATTTGTCGCGCGGCGGCGAAGTCCTAGCCACCGTGATTCGGCGCGATCTGTTCGACTCGATGCTGGCGCGGACTGCGAGCGAGGCGGGAGTCGAAATTGTAGAACGCAGTCGCGTGCTCGACATTGTTCAGGACGCGAGCGGCGTGGACGTCAGCACAGAGCACGGCATCTTCGATGCGCAAATCCTCGTTGGCGCTGACGGCTCGGGCAGCCGGGTCCGCCGCGCGGTGTTTGGCGCTCGCAAGGAAACGATCGGGCGCGCGTTGATGACGGACATCGCAGTCGATCCCGAGCGCACGCCCGAATTCACCGAGAGGCGCTACCGGTTCGATTTCCGCTGCGTGAGCCGCAGGATCAACGGCTATAGCTGGTCGTTCCCATGTCTTATCGGCGGCGCGCCGCATCTCAATCTAGGCATTTACGATCAACGCCCGCGCGAATTCGTTGAAACCGGCGGCGAACAATCGCGGATGATTGCGGAACTCGTCGCGGCCTTTCCCGAAATCCCACTCGACGGCCTGAAGCGGCACGCGACGCAGTGGCAGTCGTTCCCGATTCGATGGTTCGACGCCGGGGACAGCTACGCATCCGGTCGCGTGATTCTTGCTGGTGACGCGGCAGGCGTCGATCCGCTGATGGGCGAGGGCATCTCGTGCGCATTCGAGCACGGCAAGCTGGCGGCGAATGCGATCTGCAAATTCCTTGACGGCGACAGCGGAGCGCTGCGGGCCTACGATCGCGCGCTACATGAAGGTGCGGCGGGAAAGAAACTGAGCAAGCTCGCGTTTGCGGCGCGCCATTTCTACAGCCCGCATCACCGGCTCTTCTTCCGAATCGCGGGCATCAGCCGCCGCGCGCAGGAGATTGGCGTGGATTGGTATAATGGCGCGCGGCATCTCGACGAGGTGCCTACTCGGCGCCTGATCGCTCGATGGGCGCGCGCGGTTCTATCACGCGAGCCTGTGCGATAGCATCTCGTTGTCGCTCGCGGTGGAGGGAAACCAGGTGGCGGATCGAGTACGAGGGGGGCCGGCGCGAAAGCGTAGCGGAAAGCGGCCGTCGAAAAGGAAGCGGATGCGGCGGCCGGGAATGCTCGTGATGGCCGCGCTGGCGGCGCTGATTTTGGGATTTTTGGCGAAACGAGTGATGATCCCGTCGGCCGTCCACTACATCGCGTATCGACCGGCTGATCAGCCGCAAGCAAATCCGACTGCGGCCTCGGAAGGCAATGGCGCCTCCGACGCCTCGGAAAATTTGACGCCCGGCGATCGCAGCGAGCTGGACGCGATTATTAAGCGCAAGGCCAAGTGACGAACAGTTAGATGGCGGGCTTGATGCAAATAGCGGACGACATGGGGTTTCGTGTCGAGCTTGAACGCCCGCCGTCGCGGATCGTGTCGTTGGTGCCAAGCTGGACGGAGACGCTGTTCGCGCTTGGATTCAATTCCGAAGTCGTGGGCGTGACGAAATTCTGCGTCGAGCCGGTCGCGGCGGTTGCGTCGATTCCGAAAGTCGGTGGAACCAAGAACCCGGACGTTGCCGCGATCGTGAAGCTCGAGCCCGAGCTGGTGATCGCCAACGCCGAGGAAAACCGGCGCGAGGACGTCGAACGGCTGCGCTCGGCAGGGATCCCGGTGTTCACGACCTATCCCCGCACGGTGCCGGGCGCGGTCGAATCGATCCTGCGATTGGGGCGAGTGTTGAGTCGCGAGGCGGACGCCGCCGCACTGGCCAAAGAGATCACGCTGAGCGTGAGCGGAATCGAAGCGGCGCTCGGGGTATGGAGCAAGCTGCGGCTCCGCGTTTTCTGCCCAATATGGAAGAAGCCGTGGATGTCGTTCAACGCCGACACCTATGCGCATGACGTGCTGCGGATGCTCGGCTACAACAATATCTTTGCGTCGGCGGGCGAGCGGTACCCCGTCACGACGCTCGAGGCGGCAGTCGAACTCCGTCCCGATATCGTGATACTTCCCGACGAGCCGTATGAATTCGATGAGTCCGACGTCGCCGAGTTGAAGCCGCTGCTGCCGGCCGCGCTCAGCCGCCGCGTGCTGATAGTCAGCGGACGCGACCTGCATTGGTACGGCGTGCACATGGTGCGGGGGCTCAAGTCGCTGGCGGAAAGAATGGCGCGGGTGCGGGCCGCGGTTCTATAATCGGGCCGTGCGGAACGACGACATGCGTTCATCAAGACGACGCCGTGCGTCCATCAAAATGAATGGGAGATTCGTATGATCCCGAAAATCAGTGTGGCGGCCGCGTTCCTTTTGATGGTGGCGCCGCCGATGGCGTGCGCTTCGAATCTCGGTGCCGCGACTCCCGCGCCGATGACGCGCGCGGCGCATCGTTCGCCGCAGGGCATCATCATCGCCCAGGACAGTCAATCGAGCGCCGGCACTACCGACAATGATAGTGATAATGACAACGACAGCGATTCAAACGACAGCGCCGACGACAATCAGAACGGCGACAGCAGTCAGATGAATCAGCAAAATAGCGCCGGCGACGATCAGCCGGTTCTGCCTACAGTCCTCAACGGCAACGAAAACGATCCGGACGATGCGCCGCAATTCAATCAGGCTCCGCAGCCGCAGCCGGTGAACCCGTATCAATAAGGCGTCACGATGCCCGCACCACTGGACGGAATCAAAGTACTCGATCTGACCAAGCTTGCGCCGGGACCGTTCTGCACGATGATCCTGGCGGATCTTGGCGCTGAAGTGATCAGGATCGAGGAGCCGGGACCTCCCACCGGAAGACGCGCGCAGCAAGCGGGCGCTGCAAGTACGCGGGCGCAAACGAACACCTTCGGTAGCTCGCCGTATAACGCGCTCGCGCGCAACAAGAAGTCGATCGGGATAAATCTCAAGAGCGGCATGGGCAGGGAAATCTACACTCGCCTCGCACAGCGTGCCGACGTCATCGTCGAGGAATACCGGCCGGGCGTCGCCAAGAGGCTGGGGATCGATTACGAGAAGCTTGCGTCGCGCAACCCGCGGCTGATCTATTGCGCGATCACCGGCTACGGACAGACCGGGCCGTATCGCGACCTGGTCGGCCACGACATCAACTACATCGCGACCGCCGGCGTGCTATCGATGTTCGGACGGCCCGGGCAGCCGCCGACGATTCCGCACAACGTGGTCGCGGATTACGCCGGTGGCGGGATGCATGGCGCGATCGGAGTGCTTGCGGCGCTGGTCGCGCGCAGCCAGACCGGGCGCGGCCAATACGTTGATATCTCGATGATGGACGGCAGTCTCGCGCTGTTGGCGCAAGCGTTCTCGACTTTTTTTGCGAATCACAAAGTGCCACGGCGCGGCGAGACCATAAACGACGGCGGCATTCCAAACTACAACGTCTATCTGACGAAGGACGACAAGTACATTACGATCGCGGCGATCGAGCCGTGGTTTTTCGCCAACCTGTGCCGAGCGCTCGGCCGCGAAGATTTCATTCCGCATGAATACGATTCGAGCAAGCGCCCGGAAATCGCCCGCACGTTCACTGAAATCTTCAAAACGAAAACGCGCGATGAGTGGTTCGAGATTCTGAGCAAGAGCGACATCTGCGCCGGCCGGATGCTCACGCTCGACGAAGTGCCCAACGATCCACAGGTGCTCGCGCGCAACATGATCGTCGAGGTCGAAGCCCCTGGCGGCAAGAAGGTCAAGCAGGTGGGGGTCTCGGCGAAGTT
>Ga0074046_10000188_pt1 | contig 52991 bp, 54 predicted proteins | sample BogForMeECP23OM3_FD_94441 | JGI IMG/M metagenome (GOLD analysis project Ga0074046, IMG submission 94441) | Bog forest soil microbial communities from Calvert Island, British Columbia, Canada - Bog Forest MetaG ECP23OM3 | ecosystem: Environmental > Terrestrial > Soil > Wetlands ... | reverse complement strand
GAGCCGCATGATCGCGGACCCGCTGCACCTGCTCGACTGCTGCATCGTGAGCGACGGCGGCGGCGCTTTCGTGATGACCACGGCCGAACGCGCGCGCGATCTCTGCAAGCCCGCCATACACGTGCTCGGAGCAGCCGGCGCGCAGACCCATTGGAACATCTCGCAGATGCCGGATTACACCACGTCGGCGGGCGCCACCTGTATCCCCGAGGCGTTCGCGCGCGCGGGCGTGCGGCCGAGCGACGTCGACACCCTCCAGTTCTACGACAGCTTTACGATCACCGCGCTCGTGCTGCTCGAAGACGCCGGCTTCTGCAAGAAGGGCGAAGGCGGGGCGTTCGTCGAGAGCGGGCGCCTGCGGCGCGGCGGCCGCCATCCGCTCAACACCGATGGCGGCGGGCTCTCTGCGTGCCACTCGGGCATGCGCGGCTTGTTCTTGATCGCCGAAGCCGTGCGCCAACTGCGCGGGGAGGCCGGCACCGCCCAGGTTCCCGACGCGAAGATCGCGCTCGCGGTCGGCTCGGGCGGCTGGCTCTCGTGCATCGGCGCTGTCGTGCTGGGAAGGGAGTGATTGCGATGGAAGTCGTCCGCGGGCGCAGCTGGGATCGCGCGCAGCTCGCGCCAGGCACGCTCGACCGCGTTTTCTTCGAGGCTGCCAAGCGCGGCGAGCTGCTCTACCAGCGCTGTCCCTCGTGCGGTCACCGCCAGTTCTACCCGCGCGCGCTCTGCACCGCGTGTGGCGGCGAACCCGCCTGGGCGACGGCGGCGGGCCGTGGAGTCGTGCACACCTTCACGATCGTGCGGCAGAACGGGCAGCCGCCGTTCAAGGACGAGCTTCCCTATGCCGTCGCGATGATCGAGCTCGAAGAGGGCGTGCGCATGATGGGCAACGTCACCGGCTGCCCGGTCGAGAGTGTGCGCATCGGCATGCCGGTCGAGGCCTATGCCGTCGAGTGCGACGAAAGCATGGCCGTGCCGTTCTGGCGGCCCGTCGGGTAGACGACACGCGGATCACGAGACCGATGGGGGTTGGCGAGGTGTCATTTCCGCTCGCTCCACATCGTGCCCTTGATCTACGCCGCAAGTCCGACACCTGCCTCGATCAGGCGTCGTATAGGGGCTGAGCGCAGCAACTCCTGTGGCCCGTCGAAGCCGACGTTCACCGTTGGACCTCCACTGATCCGGAACCGGCGAGAGGTCCATCGGCTGAGATCAATCCGATGAGGGGAGTGGCTTGGCGCCCTTGATCTTGAGCGCCACTCCGTCCGCGGAGAGCGACCCTGCACCGGGCTTCGTGCACAGCACCTCGAGAGTGCCGGCCTCGTTCACATAGCGTTTGCCGAGCTGGGTGCCGGAGGAGAAGGCGGCCGTGGGGGTGCTGCCCGCCGGCTCGGCGCCCAAGTCGACCATGGGCTGGCCACCGCAGCAGAGCTCCACCACCAATTCCTTTGGCGCGGCGACCACCATCACCTCGGTGGTGCACACCGCGCTGCGCAGGCGCGTTCCGGACTTCAACTGGGGCATTTGTCGAACTCCTAGCTGGTTCCCTGCAGCACGACCGCATTCTGGCCCGAAGTGGGGCGGCCGCGCCTTGCGCAGGTTCGCAATTTCGTCCGAGCTCCACCAGCGGGGGAGCGGTGGTCCTCGTAGTGTCTCGACGCGGGGCAGATGTTGTGGCCGTCGTCCTCTCTGCGTCCGTCAAGGTTCCGCGGCGCCCGGAGCACCGGGAGTCAGTTACCCGGCGATCTCGTCGACAAGCCCCCAGCGAAGGGCAGTCGTGGCGTCGAGGCGGCTACCAGAAAGGGCGAGCCAGGCCGTGCGCTGGCGGCCAATGCGATTGGGCAGGCTTGCCGTTCCCCCCGCCCCGGGCACAAGACCCATCCCGACCTCCGGGAGCTGAAAGAATGCATCCTCGCGGGCGCGCACGCGCCGGCAGAACGCAGGGAGCTCGCAGCCGGCGCCCACACAAGCGCCGTGCACTTCCGCCCGCGCCCGATTCGCGCAGATTGAGAGGAGCCGTGCCGGGCTCCGTGCTGAGCGCACCGCGTGGGCTGTGGCCGGGTCAGGGAAGCTCCCGAACTCGTCGAGGTCCCCGCCGCTGCAGAAGGAAGGCCCCTTGCCGTCGAGGACAATCTCCTCGATGGAGGGGTCGGCGAGGGCGAGCTCAAGCCCCTCGGCAAGCGCGTCGCGCATTTGTGATGAGAACGCATTGTGCTTGCGCGGCCGATCGAGCGTGAGGCGCAGGCGCGCGCCCTCGCGCCGCGTGCACACGGCCGGGCCGTTGTGTCCAGCGTGTGGCAGGGCGCGGCTACGTCCGGCGAGCCACGCCGCGAACTCAGGCCCCGCCTGGAGGGTGGAATAGGCGAGCGACTCCGCGACCAGGCGGTCGTGGACGCCGAGCGTTTCGCCGAGGCGCAGGAGCTGCACCAGCGCGGCCGCGGCGAGCGGGCAGCGTTCGGCGGACGCCCGCACGGACGCGAGGTCACATTCGCGCTCAACAAGGACATCGAAGGCTGAGGCGAGACGCGATCCGGCGGCCGACGGCGCGACGAGCGCGAGGCCGACGGTCGGACAGGGGAGCCAGGGGAGGATCAACGCAGCCGCCTCGACCTCCGCGAAGGCCGCATTCCCCGCGAGGTCGACCACGAGAAGGGGAGCGCCGACGAGGGGCGAGTTCGCCTCTAGCGCGAGCGGTGAGCGGAGCCCTGCCACGGCCTCGGCGAGCGGGATTGCCTCGGCGTCTATCGCTCGCCCTCCACGAGGCCGGCGCGGACCACGCGGCGCAGGAGCTTCCCGGTTTCGTTGTAGGGAAGCTCGTGTTTGAAGACAACGCGCAAGGGAACGCGCGATGAGCGCAGGCGCGCCCGCACCCACGCGCGGAGTTCTTCCTCCGAGGCCGAGGCGCCCTCGGCAAGCACCACGGCCGTGGCGACGGTCTCGCCCCATTCGACGTCCGGGATCCCAACCACGGCGCAGTCGGCCACGCTCGGGTGCTCGAGCAAAACGTCTTCGATCTCGCCCGGCGAGAGATTCTCGCCCCCGCGCACGATCACGTCGTCGATGCGGCCTTGCAGGAACAGGTAGCCCTCCTCGTCAAGGAAGCCGCCGTCGCGCGTCGGGAGAAAACTGTCCGCGCCGAGTTGGCTACCGCGCCCAAGGTACTCGCCTGAGACCTGCGCCCCGCGTACGTAGACTTCCCCGAGTGCGCCCGGGGGCAGTGGCTTCCCATCCTCGTCGCGCACCTCGATCTCAACCCCCGGCAGCGCCCGACCGACGGAGGACAGGCGCCGGCGCACTGCGTCACTCGCCGCCGCTCGTCGATGCTCCTCGGGACCGAGCAGCGCGATCGTGGAGCTCGTCTCCGTGAGCCCGTAGGCGTTCGTGAACTCCGCCTTGGGAAAGAGCTCAAGGGCTCGCTCGATCACGGGAAGCGGCATTTTGCCTCCACCGTAGGAGAGGCTCCGGAGGTGCGGAAGATCGGGTCGCGCGCGGCCTCCAATGCAATCGACGATGCGCGCGAGCATCGTGGGCACAAGGAAGGCGTGGGTCACGTGCTCCGCGCGGGCGGCCTCGAGCCAAGCCTCGGGGCTAAAGCGGGGGAGCTGGACGATGCGGCGACCGGCGTAGACCGAGCTCAGGATGGCAGCGACTCCCGCCACGTGATAAGGCGGTACCGAAACGAGCGTCGCCTCGTCCTCGCCCGCGCTTGCGAACTCCACCGAGCCGAGAACGTAGGAGACAAGGTGGCGGTGGCGGAGCACTGCGGCCTTGGGCGTCCCGGTGGTGCCGCTCGTGAAGAGAAGCACCGCGATGGCTTCGGGGTTGTCCGGCCAGACGGGCCCGTCGCTCGGCGCGCGCGAGCGAGCGAGGAAGACATCGCGCGCCGCGACGGACCGACCCCCGCGCGCGCAGAAGAGTGCGGCGCGCTCGGGATCCGTGACAAGCTGCACGGGCGCGATCCGCTCGAGAAGAGCGTCGAGCTCGTTATCCGTAAGCCGATAGTTAAGCGGTACGTAGGGGACACCCGCGCGTGCCGCGGCGAAGAGTGCGACGGGCGCGGCGAGGCCAGAAACGTCGAGGAGCGCGAGGTGTGCGGCGCCGCTCGACGCAAGTTCGCGCGCCGCCGCTCCCGAAGCAGCGAAAAGCTCCGCGTAGCTCAGCACCTCGCTACCGCATTGCACCGCGACCCGTTCGCCATGCCCGGCGGCGGCCATTTCGAGGAGCATGACGAGGTTCATGGGAAAGGTCTCAAGTCGCGAGGCCCTTCCATCCGCTGACGGCGGGACCCATTGCCAACACCGTTCGCGCTAGGTCGAGGGCGCAGCTGCGGGGCGGTGCCCGACGTCGAATGGACGCGCGCTGCATGTCATCTCAACCTCCGCAAGCGCGCCGCAACCCCCACAGCCCCGGTCGTGCATACCGAGCTCCGCAGGCGCCTTGGGCCGCGCGGTGGCGCAAGTGTCATAGTGGAGGGCTTGGCTCGCAAGAGGGAGGCGCGACCCCTGCATCCCGCTGGCAGATACGCCGAGACCCTCCTCGAAGCGCTACCGGCAGTCGACTTCGAGCCTCCTGCACCGCGCAGGGAGAACCCAGCGTTCGCGTGGGCGCGCTCCGGGGCGATGGCGCTCACCGGGCGCGCGGAAGAGCCGCCGCGCCTTGCTCCCGCGCCGCTCGCAACCTGCGCGGAGGCGGCGCTCGACGCACTCCGGGCGCTCGCGCCGAACTCACGCCTCACGCTCGAGGGTGCGCACTCCGCATCGGCACTCGATGGTGCCGCGCTTCTTGGCGAGCGCGCGGCCTATCTAGGCCTCCTTCGCCGCGGCCAGGTCTCGCCCGGCGGGAGCTGCCGCCTCCTGCGCGCGGAAGACGCTTGGATCGCAGTGAACCTCCCGCGCGAGGACGATCACGCGCTGGTTCCGGCGTGGCTCGGCGGCGCCGAGGCAGTCGCGCGCGATCCCTGGGCGATCGTTGCCTCCCAGGTCGCGACCCAGCGTTCGGCGGAAGTGGTCGCGCGGGCGCGCCTCCTCGGCCTCGCCGTCGCCGAGGCGCGCGTGGCCACGGGCGTCGCGCCTCCTTGGCTGCGGATCGCCGTGCGGGGCGGGCGCCGCGCCGCCCGCCGCAAGCGCTCCGCGCCCCTGGTGCTCGACCTCTCGGCGCTCTGGGCGGGGCCGCTCTGCGGGCGACTCCTTGCCCTCTCCGGAGCCCGCGTGGTGAAGGTCGAAAGCGTGGGGCGGCCCGACGGCGCCCGATACGGCGCGCCCGGGTTCTACGAGGCGCTGAACGCGGACAAGGAGAGTGTAGCCCTCGATCTCCGCACGCCCGAGGGCGTAAGCTGCCTTCGCGGCCTCTTCGAGCGCGCCGACGCCGTAATCGAGAGCGCCCGCCCGCGCGCCCTGGCGCAGCTCGGAATCGACGCAGAGGCGCTCGTTGGCGAAGGACTCGTCTGGGTGAGCATTACCGGCTACGGACGACGTGAGCCCGAAGGGCACTGGATTGCCTACGGCGACGACGCCTCCGCGGCCTCGGGCCTCGCCATAGCGACCGGAGACCCGGATGCGCCACTCTTCTGTGGCGACGCGATCGCAGACCCGCTCACCGGGCTCCACGCGGCGGTGGCGGCACTCGCTCAGCTGCATACCGGCGACGGCGCGCTCCTCGAACTCGCGCTGCGGGACGTCACTGCCCACTGCCTGGGGTTCGGCGGTGCGCGCGAGGGTGGGCGTGTTGAAGTAAGCCATTCCGGCTTCGAGGTCGTCGACGGCGGCGCGCGAATGCCCGTCGCGCCGCCGCGCGCGGCGCTTCCCGCGGGGCGCGCGCGTCCGCTCGGTGCCGACACGGCATCTCTCATCGCCGAACTCCGCATCCGATGCTGATCCGACGCGCAGAGATCGAGGGCAGGATCCGCGACGTGCGCCTCGCGGAAGGGCGGATTGAGGCGGTGGCCGAGCACATTGCGCCGCGCGCCAGGGAGGCCGCGATCGAGGCCGAGGGCGGCGCCCTGTTTCCCGGGCTGCACGACCACCACATCCATCTCCTCGCGCTCGGGGCGGCGCTTGAGTCCGTGGCCTGTGGCCCGCCCGCCGTCGTGGATCACACCGCCCTCGCGACCGCACTGCGCCTTGCACCCGGAGAGTTCGTGCGGGGCGTTGGCTACCACGAATCGGTCGCGGGCCCGCTCGACCGGGTCGCTCTCGACGCTCTGGTCCCCAACCGACCCGCCCGCATCCAGCACCGCAGCGGAGCGCTCTGGATGGTGAACTCCCGTGCGATCGATCGCCTCGCGCTCGACCGCGGCGAGAACGCACTGGGCGTGGAGCGAGACGCCGCCGGCCGCGCTACGGGCCGCCTCTTCCGTCTCGATACGTGGTTGCGTGCGCGACTCGCGCCGAGCGCACCTCCCGACCTGGCGCTGGTCGGACGCCTTCTCGCTCGCGCCGGGATCACCGGAGTCACTGACGCGACGGCGGAGACCGACTCCCGCGCCCTTGCGCTCCTCGAGGCGGGGGTCGCTTCGGGCGCGCTCCCGCAGCGGCTCGCAGTGATGGGAGGCGCCGCCCTTCCAGCGCCCGCACACCCCGAGGTAGTGCGCGCGCAGGTGAAGCTCGTGCTCGACGAGGCTGCGCTCCCGGGCTTCGAGGAGCTCTGCGCCGCGATCAAAGATGCACACGCGCGGGAAAGAGGTGTTGCGATCCATTGCGTCGGAAGGGCGGAGCTGGCGCTCGCGGCGCAGGCAATCGCTGAGGCCGGTCCGCGCGCCGACGATCGCCTTGAGCACGCGGCCGTCGCCCCACCCGAGCTGGTCGAACTCGTCGCGAAGACCGGCGCCGCGGTAGTCACGCAGCCACACTTCCTCGAAGAGCGCGGCGACGACTACATCCGCGAGGTGGACCCGAACGACCTGCCTTGGCTTTACCGCGGGCGTGCCTGGCTCGAGGCCGGGGTCCGCTTGGCTGGGGGCAGTGATGCGCCATTCGGCACACCGGATCCCTGGCGGGCGATTCACGCCGCGGTTTCGCGCCGCACGCGCGCCGGCGCGACGCTGGGGGACGGTGAGCGGCTTGCGCCCGAGCGCGCCCTTGTCCTCTTCCTCGGGTCCCTCGGCGATCCCGGAGGACCGCCTCGCCGGGTCGCGGTCGGCGCGCCGGCGGACCTCTGTCTCCTAGACCGCTCTTGGCGCAGCGCGCGAGAGGGGCCCTCGAGCGCATACGTACGGGCAACGTGGCGCGCGGGGCGCCTGGTGCACGAGGCCTGAGTTGACCCGCCCAATCGATGATCGCAGGGCGGAGTTTTCGGCATGCTGTTCCGGCGCTCCACCCTCTTCGCTTATGACTCTCCTTCCTGCCTCAGAATCGGATCGGCAACTTTGCGTAGCCGCGCACGGTGCTCGTCGTGACGCGCTCGGCCCCGCTCCAGTCGATCTCCCAGCGCGGGAAACGCGCGAGCACCTCCTCCAGAGCCACCCGAGCCTCCAGGCGTGCGAGCGAGGCGCCCAGGCAGAAATGCGTGCCGTAACCGAAGCTGACGTGGCGGCCGAACTCGCGCTCCACGTCGAAGCGATCCGGGTCCCTGTACTGGCGCTCGTCGCGGCCGGCGGAGCCGGTCAGCAGGAGGATCACGGAGCCCGCGGCAACCCCAACGCCGTGCCACTCTACGTCCCGCATTACGGTCCGCCCCTGCACCGGGGAGGGCGCCTCGTAGCGCAATAGCTCCTCGATTGCATTCGGGATGAGTTCGGGTCGCTCCACCAACTTCTCGCGCTCTCGCGGAAAGTGGGCCAGGGTGGCCCCCGCGAAGCCCAGCAGCCGGGCAACGGTCTCGTTGCCGGCGCCCGAGATCAGGAGGATGAAGGCGATGAGCTCCACGTCGGAAAGGCGGCGCTTCCTGCCCGTTTCGTCCTCGAACTCGGCCTGGAGCAGGTCCGTCATCATGTCGTCTTGTGGCCGTTCGCGGCGCTCGTTCACGTAGCGCAGGAAATAGCCCGCGACCTCGGCCATGATCGGAGCGATGCGCGGGATCGGATCGACCTCGCCGGGCTCGCGGTGCAGCGTCTCGTCCGTCCACTGGCGGATCTGCTCGCGGTCCTCCTCGGGCACGCCAAGCATCGACGAGATCACCATCATCGGCACCTTCGCACCGAACTCGGCTACGAAGTCGAAGCCCGCGCCTCCCACCTGAGCGTCCAGGTAGCCGCGCACGATCCCGCGAATCGAGGCTTCGAGCCCCGCGATGCGCCGGGGGGTAAAGGCGCGGCTCACCAGCGCGCGCAGACGGTCGTGCTCGGGCGGATCCATGAAGATCATGGGCCGGAGCGGGAGGTCCTTGCCCATCATCTCGAGCACCGTCCCGCGCGCCGACGAGTAGGTCTCCACGTCGGCGCTGGCGTCGAGCACGTCCTGGAAGCGCGAGAGCGCCCAGAAGTCGTAGCGGTCGTTGCGGTAGAGCGGCGCCTCGTCGCGCATGCGCCGCCAGACGGGGTGCGGATCAGCGTCGATCTCGCGGTCGTAGGGGTCGTAGTAGATGTCGCTCACTTCGGGTTTCCCTTGGTCTTCCGAGGCACGACGGGCTGGAGCTCGATGGTGTCGATCAGCACGTGGCGCGGCTGCGTCACGGCGCGGACGACCTCGCCCGCCACGTCGTCCGGCATGAGGATGCCCAGGTTGCTCTGGCTCAGCATGCGGGCGTCACGCAGCCCGAACGTGGCCCAGTAGTCCGTGCGCATCTTGAGCGCCTCAGGTGACAGGTCCATGGACAGGCCGAACTCGGTGATCGTCGGGCCGAGCCGCAGCTTGATGACGCGTACTCCGGTGCCTTCGAGGGCCAGGCTCAGGGCTTCGGCGTAGTTCTCGAGGCCGGCCTTCGAGGCACCGTAGGCCAGCTGGCCCGGACGCGGTCGGCGCGCGGCGTCGCTGCTCACCATCACCACGTCCCCGGCGGTTCCCGAGGCCAGCAGCGGTGCGATCGCGCGGTGGGTCACCAGCATCGGGCCAATCAGATTCGTCTCGACCTCGGTGCGGAGCCAGCTTGTGTCGGTCTCACGGAGCCAGTGGAAGCGCGACGACCCGGCGTTGTTCACGATCACGTCGGCGGTACCGAGGGCGTTCTCGCTCGCTTCGAAGAAGCGCTCCACGGAGGCGTCGTCGGTCACGTCGAGGGTGCCGGCGTAGACCTCCGCCGCGCCCTCCGCTCGGGCCTTCTCCGCCGTCTTGGCCAGCCGCTCCGCGCGGCGGGCGCCGATGGAGATCTTCCAGCCCAGCGCGGCCATCTCGAGCGCGATGGCCACGCCGAGTCCGGACGAGGCGCCCGTGATGAGAGCGGTGCGGGGCTCGGTGGGCATGAGAGCGAGATCCTCCTGGCCAGATTAGCGTTGCTGGGTGGCATCCTACACTGGATCGGAGCTCTCCACGGCTACGACCCCAGGGCGTCTCGAGTGCCGATCTCGTGGTGGACGGTCATCTCACGGCGCGCGGGACGGCCCTGCAATCGTCCATGCCGACGGTCCGGGGATTCGGCAGGGTCCGCTCCCTCCAGGACCAGTCGCGCCATGATCCTTGCGGCCACGCTCGTCACCCCCGCGCAAAGCGCTCGCGCAGCGCTCACTTCTCGATCTTTCCGGTGTTGCGCGACACGCGATCGACGATCTCGAGCTGCTCCAGAAGCTTCCAACGAGCCAGACGGTGTCCGCCAGAAACTCGACCATCTCCTCGAAACCCAGCGGCTCAGCGGGGCAGGCCACCACGGCGCGGCGAGAAGCCGCGTATCGTGCTCGACCCGTGACGAGATCGCGGGAGAGGGAAGCCACGGCCGCGAGGGAGCAGATCGACTAGCGTGATGCCCTTACGCAGCGCCACCGGGGAGGGCAGGAAGGCGATGGAGATCTCGGGAAGGTCGGCAGTGGTCGTCGGCGGAGCCTCGGGAATGGCGAAGGCCACGGCCGAGATGCTGGTTCGCCAAGGTGCACGGGTCTCAATCCTCGACCTTCCCACATCCATGGGTGCAGAGGTCGCGAAGGAGCTGGGCGGCAGCTTCCACGCCTGCGACGTCACCGACTTCGAGGGCACCGAGGCCGCTTTGTCTTCTGCGTGCGACGAGCTGGGCGCCCTCCACTTCGTCTGCAACACCGCGGGAGGTGGAATCGCCAGGCGCACCCTGAGCAAGAGCGGTCCGCATCCGCTCGACGAGTTCCGGCGCGTCGTCGACCTCAACCTGGTGTCGACCTTCAACATCGCGCGCCTGGCCGCGGCTCGGATGAGCCGGAACGAGCCCGACGAGAACGGTGAGCGCGGTGTCATCATCAACACGGCCTCGATCGCCGCCTTCGAAGGCCAGATCGGCCAGGTGGCGTACAGCGCGGCCAAGGCCGGCATCGCCGGGATGAGCCTCACGATGGCGCGCGATCTCGGCAGCCTCGGCATCCGGGTGATGGCGATCGCGCCGAGCCTCTTCGCGACCGGCATCACTCAGCTGATTCCGCAAGAGATGGCCGTACAGCTCACGCGGGACGCGGCCTTTCCCAAGCGCATGGGGAAGCCCGAGGAGTACGCCCGCCTTGCCCAGGCGATCTTCGAGACGCCGATGCTAAACGGCGGCACGATCCGGCTCGACGGCGGCCAGCGCTTCGCGCCGAAGTAGATCGAACCGCACCCAGTGCTTCGGCTTCCTGTACGAGTTGGTTGCCCGGCTGCGCCACGAGGCCGGCGAACGTACAGGTGGCGGGCGTCAGCACGGCGTTTGTCACGACGGCGGAGGGACTAGAGGACCGCTTCTTCGAATAGACGGAGGTGACGCCAGGCGAGATCGGGTGGGATGCCGCCCACCATGGGATGGAGCACGGCCAGCGCGAAGTCCCCCGCCGCCTTCAGCTCCACCGCGTAGTCGTCCGGGGTCAGGATGCGGTACTGGCCGGCGGCGCGTAACGCCTCGATGCTCTCCATCGGCTCGTAGGTCGTGGCGACGTTCGCGGCCACTTGCCAGCCGCCGTAGGCGTTCGTCTCGTGCAGGAAGTACGGCCCGAGCTCGGGCCACGCCGCCTCAACGTCTTCCGCCAGCACAACGACGTCACCCTGCCCTGTCATTCCCGGACCCGGGTCCGGCTTCCCGAGCTTCATGCATTCGTCGCGGTAGAACCGCCAGCACTCCGGTTCCGACGGGATGAAGCCGTCGGCGATCCGCGCGGCACGCCGCGCCGCGCCCTCCGACGTGCCACCGAGCATGATCCTGGGACCACCGGCCTGGGCGGGCCTCGGCCGGACCCTCACCGTCCGGCCTCGGAACTCGAACGGCTCCCCCGTCCAGGCCGCCCTCAGCGTGGCCACAGCCTCCCGGACTCTCGCCGGACGCTCGGAGAGGGCGACGCCGAACATGTCGAATTCTTCCTTCACGTAGCCGCCCGCGATCGTCAGATCCAACCGGCCTCCGCTCAGGAGGTCAACGACGGCGGCGTCCTCGGCGAGGCGAAGCGCGTCGTGGAACGGCGCGACGAGGGCGTTGATCCCGATGCGCACGTTCTTCGTGCGCGCAGCGACTGCAGCCGCCATAGCGAGCGGGCTGGGCAGGTAGTCGTCGTTCGAGCCGTGATGCTTGGAGAGGCCCACGAAAGAGGCGCCCCGCTCGTCGGCCCACTCGCAAAACTCGAGGAGCGCCCGGTAGCGCTCGGCATTGTCGACGCCCGCGAAGCCGGGATTCCGGCAGTCGAAGCGGAGTCCGAAGATCATGCGACGGCGCCGGTTCCGGTCCGGCCCATGAGCACCCTGGCGATCATCGTGGCGTTGGGGAAGGAGCCTGTGATCCCGGAGCTCATGTAGCCCTGATCCGTGATGAGGGTGATGCCGTTGATGCCGACCGCGGCGTCGCTGCACAGGAACAGCAGCGGGTACGCCTGCTCGATCGGGGTCGAGGTCTGGATGCCGGCCTCCTCGCGGAAGTCGGCCCCGAATCCGAGCCACATTGCCTTGTTCGCCTGCGCCAGCGGCGTGTCCGTCGGCCCGGGGCAGATCGCATTGATGCGGATGCCGCGCTTCAGCATCGGGAGGGCCTGCATGGCCACGTAGGCGCAGATGGCCTGCTTCGTCACCAAGTAGTTGGCCTTCTGGTGCTGGGTGAACCAGGCGGCGGCAGCGTCGAAGTCCGGCGTGTCGAGGAGCTCCTTCAACGCGGGAAGTTGGGCCTCCCAGCCGAGGCCGGCCGCCGACGAGATGAAGCCGATCGCGGCCCCGCGGCCAATCATGCCCGCGTCGACCATGCGGTCGATCAGGTGACGATGGCCGACGAAGTTGATCCGCTCGATGCCGGGCGTCCCGTCGGCCACGCCGGCACACGCGAGGAGGGCGTGCACCGGACCGCCGCACTCGTCCACGGCAGCGTCGATGGACGGCCTCTCGGCGAGGTCCACGCGGATGGCCTTGACGCCGGTGAGCGCCACGGCGGCGAAGTCCATCACCACCACTTCGGCACCGGCGTCCAGCGCCAGCTCGGCGGCCCGAGCGCCCATGCCGGTGGCACCGCCGACGACGAGCACACGCTTGCCGTCGAATCGGAATGCATCGAAGAGCGACATTGGAGGTCTCCTGTGTTTGGCGAGCGGAGTCAGGCGACGACGCCGCGGGCCTTGAGGTCGACGATCGCATCCCAGTCGAGACCGAGCTCGCGCAGGATCTCGTCCCCATGCTCGTTAAACTCCGGCGCACGAGTCGGCACCGCCGGCTCCCCATCGTACTGGACCGGCGCTGCGACGAGACGGAAGGGCGTCCCGTCCGCCGTCCGGCATTCCTGGAGGTAGCCGTTGGCGACCGTCTGCGGATCCTCGGCGGCCTCCAGCGTGTCCTGCACAACGCACCACTGGCCCTCGAAGGTCGCGAGGCGCTCGCACCACTCCTCGAGCGTCGCCGAGGCGAAGACCTCCTCGAGGCTCGCGGCGGCCGCGGAAGCGTTCTTCATCAGATTGGCCGAATCAGCGAAGCGCGGATCGTCCTTCAGGTCAGGCCGCCCGATGGTGTCGCACATCAACGGCCAGTATTTGGCTGGCTGGAGGCAGGTGAACGCGAGCAGGCGACGGTCCTTCGTCTCGTAGTTCCGGGTCAGCGGATTGGCTGCGAGCCGGTCGGCCGGCGGTGCGGTCCACGGCATACCCAGCACCAGCGATAGGGCCACCGCCTGCCCCATGGCCCACAGGCCGGTGCCCAGGAGTGAGACGTCGACGACGGTGGCCTTTCCGGTGCGCTCGCGGTGGAAGAGCGCCCCCATGATGCCGCCGGCGATAGTCATTCCGCCGATCGAGTCGCCGAAGCCAGGAGCGGGCGGCACCGGGATCAGATCGTACTCCGGCCGCTTGGCGCCGATGGCCACGCCGGCGCGGGCCCAGAACGCCAGCGAGTCGTACGAGCCCTTGTCCGCCTCGGGACCGCGCTCGCCCTGGCCGGTGCCCCGCACATAGATGATGTCCGGGTTGGCGACGCGGATTTGGTCGACGTCGATCCTGAGCCGCGCGCGGACGCTGGGAAGCTTGTTGGTCAGGAACACGTCACAGGTCGCCGCAAGCTTGTAGAGGATCTCGATCCCGTCGGGCGAGGTGAGGTCGAGGCCCAGGCTCTTCTTGCCGCGGTTCGAGTGCTCCAGCAGCACGTGCACGCTCGCGGGCACGACGGCGATGCCGCTGGAGGCGAGGCCTCGCATCGCATCGCCGCGGGTCACGTGCTCGATCTTGATGACCTCGGCTCCCAGATCGGCGAGCAGCGCTGAGGCCGCCGGCACGAATGTGTGCTCGGCCACCTCCAGGATGCGAATGCCCTCGAGAATCGTCGCCATACGGGCTGCTACCTCCGGTCGGCCCGGATCGGGCCTGGAAACCATATTCTCGTTTTTAGAGAACATTGTTGCAAGCGACGCCGAGCCTGGTCCATAATCGCATCCCAGGACACATCGAAGGCAGCTGGAACGATGGATCGAGTCGCCGTGGTCACCGGAGCAGCGTCGGGGATGGGGCTGGCGATTGGCCGGCACCTCGCTGCGCGGGGCGACCGCGTCGCGCTGCTCGATCTCCAGGGCGACGCGGCCATGCGAGCCGCCGAGGAGCTGCGCGAGGCGGGAGCGCACGCGATGGCCGCGGAGGTCGACGTCACCAACCGCGCGGCGGTCGACGACGCGCTCGGCAAGGTGCGCGCGGAGTTCGGGCCCGTCGAGATCATGGTCACCAGTGCGGGGCTCGATGCGTTCGATTCCTTCACGGAGATCACGATCGAGAGGTGGGAGCGCGTCCTCTCCGTGAACCTCACCGGGACGTTCCACTGCCTGCAGGCCGCCGTCGCGGACATGCTCGAAGCCCATTGGGGCCGGATGGTCACGATCTCGTCGTCGAGCGCGCAGTCGGGCGCCGCGCGCATGGCGCACTACGTCGCCTCGAAGGGGGGCGTGATCGGGCTCACGAAGGCGCTCGCGCTCGAGCTCGCGCCCCACGGCATCACCGTGAACAACATCCCGCCGGCCCTGATCGATACGCCGATGGCGCGCCGCGCCGAAGCCGCCGGCAACCTCCCGAAGATCGAGAAGCTCGCCGCCCGGATCCCCGTCGGCCGAGCCGGAACCCCCGAAGACGTCGCCGCGGCCTGCGCGTTCCTGTGCTCCGACGAAGCGGGCTTCATCACCGGCCAGGTGATCGGCGTCAACGGCGGCATGGTCCTGTGAACGACACAATGGAGCGACAATCATGAAGCGATACCCGAAACCGCCTGAGGGAAGCTGGACGGAACACTATCCCGAGCTCGGAACCGGCCCGGTGTCCTATGAGAGCTCGATCTCACCCGAGTTCTACGAACTCGAGCGCGAGGCGATCTTCAAACGGGCCTGGCTCAACGTTGGACGGGTCGAGCAGGTCCGACGAAAGGGCAGCTACTTCACCAAGGAGCTTGCGGTCGCGAGGACGTCGTTGATCGTCGTCCGGGGCATGGACGACAGGATCCGCGCCTTCCATAACACCTGCCGACACCGCGGCAACAAGCTGGTCTGGAGCGACGACCCGCGCGTGGAGACGAGCGGAACCTGCCGCTACTTCTCCTGCAAGTACCACGGCTGGAAGTACGATCTCGACGGCCGCTGCTCCCACGTCCATCAGGAAGGCGAGTTCTTCGGCATCGACAAGGCCAACTACGGCCTCGTGTCAGTGCACTGCGAGGTGTGGCAGGGATTCATCTTCGTGAACCTCGCCGAGAAACCGAGCCAGACGCTCACCGAGTTCCTCGGTCCGATGCTCACCGCGATCGATTACCCGTTCCAGAATATGACCGAGCGGTTCTACTATCGCGGTGACATTCGAAGCAACTGGAAGGTCTTCCTGGACGCCTTCCAGGAGTTCTATCACGCGCCGATTCTCCACGGCCGACAGAATCCGATGATGTCGAAGCCCGAATATCAGCAGGCCGGGTTCTCGGCACTGCACTTCCAGATCGATGGTCCGCATCGCGTGGGTTCGACGAGCGGGGGCGCTGGCTGGCTCCTGCCGCCGGATTGCATCAACCCCATCGAGGGGGTGATGCGCAGCGGCCTGTTCGGCCCCTGGGACACGGCGGACATCGGAACCGAGGGACTCTCGCCCGGCCTTAACCCCGGGAAGAAGAAGGGGTGGGGCCTCGATTCGTTCCAGATCTTCCCGAACTTCGCGTTCATTATCTGGGAGAAGGGTTGGTACCTCACCTACCACTACTGGCCGACCGCGCACAATCGGCTCGTGTTCGAAGCGAACCTCTACTTCGTCCCCGCACGGAATGCGCGCGAACGCCTCGCCCACGAGTTGGCCGCGACCACCATCAAGGAGTACGCACTGCAGGACTGCGGGACGCTCGAGGCGACGCAGATGGGACTCGAGTCGCGTGCCATCTCTTCCTTCCCGCTGGGCGACCAGGAGATCCTGTGCCGACACCTGAACAAGGTGGTGACTGACTGGGTCGACGACTACCAGCGCTCGCGCGCGGAGGTGTGACCGCGATGGCCGATGCCCTCCTGCCCCCCCAGTTCTCTGACCTCGAACCCTACGCTAAGATGTGGTGCCTGGCCACCGAGGCCGAGCGCTATGCGAAGCGCCTTGCCAGCACCATGAACGAGATGCAGGCGTTCTACGACGCCCTTTTTCCGCGCGCCGAGGAAGCGATCGCGTACTTGGAGAAGTTCCCGCTCTACGACTTGCCAGACGACGCACGACGGCTGCTCGAGCTCCTGTACTCACTCATCATGGTGTCATTCCCCGTCGAGATCTGGCGGCAGCCGTACATTCCCGACACCGGCACTTCTTCCTTCGAACTCAAGGACGAGCCAGTCCCTTGACCCGGGGCGCACAGCGGATTGCCGATCTCGTCGAGATCCACGAACTGTGCGCACGCTACATGGCTTACGCAAGCCAGTTCGTTCCGGATCGCTGGCTCGAGGTCTTCACCCCGGATGCGGAGTACAGCGCCTTCGGCACGTCGTACCCGCTCGAGCGCATGCCGGCGTTGCTGGCTGCGGCTCCGCGCGGCCAGTTCATCGGAAACATACCGGTGGTCGAGTTCGATGGAGACCACGCCACGGGCGTCCAGCACTTCGTGTTCATCGACCAGCAGACCCACGCCATGCGCCTAGCCTGGTATCGCGACGAGTACGTGCGAACGGCGGAGGGCTGGCGCATCCGGCGACGCGCCACCACGTTCCTGCGCAAGCACGGGGGCTTCGACTCCGGTCGGCAGCACGACCCGCTCGCGGCCCCCGAGGAAGGGACCGGCGCCGATTGATCGGGGGACGAGCTTCCGGGCTTCCGTCGCGCACCCGCACGTAGACCGCCATTCGCGTTCTGCTCCTCCCGGCCTGGGACACCCGAAACCAAGAGACGGATCCGTCAAGACGACCGCGCGCGCCGGTTCTCGTCCAGGTATGGAGAGCCTCGGAGGAGGAACCAGGTCACGACTGGTCGGAGCAGACGGATGAGTGGTGCGACGACGCCCAGATTCCTCCTCAAATCGGCTTTCAAGTCGCTCAAGCCGCGCTTCTGGTACTGCAGCAGCCGCTGGCTCTCCTCGGTGTCCAGCCAGTCGCCGGGGAAGCGCGGAGTCTCGGTCCGCACGAAAGCCTCGGCGGGAACGAATCCGATTCCGATCGCGCTCATCAGCTCGTTGTAGAACTCGTGGTTGATCATCCGGCACCTCTCGCCACCGCCGATGTACAGGATCTTCCCGATAGCCTCCTCACAGGCCACGGCACGCGCGAAGGCCATGCCCGCATCGGCGGGATGGATGAACTCGACGCGTCCGTCGGCGCTCGCTTCGAATCCGGAACGCGGGTCGTGGGGAGCGCCGATCAGGCGGGTAGGTACGGCCACAGCCAGCCGCAGAATGCTCCAGTGCAGCCGAGACTGCCGAATGGCCTGCTCGCATGCCACCTTCTGCCGGCCGTACTCGTCGGTCGGAGAGACCGGCGTCTCCACGCGAAGCGGCGGCTCGCGATCCTGGATATCGCCGAACACGCCCTGGGACGACGCAAAAACCAGCCGTCTGGCCGTCGGAGAGGCCTCCATATGCTCGATCAGGCTGCAGGTTGCGCCGACGTTGACGCGCCGGGCCAGATCGGGTGCCTTCTCCACGTTTGGAGGCAGGATGGCCGCCAGATGCACCACCGCCTCCACGCCTTCCAGCGCCGCGCCGAGCAATGCAGCGTCGGTGAGGTCACCCCAGGCGACGTGTACGCGCTCGTCGAGCTGCGAGGCAGCCTTGCGCGCCCTCGGCGATTCGAGGTCGAGGGCGACCACGTCGTGGCCTTCTTCGAGCAGTGCGTCCACCGTATACCGGCCGACGTTGCCCAGCGCACCAGTCAACAACACCTTCATACCCGAGCCTCGCTAGGTCCTGGACGAGAGAAGGTTGAAAGGCGTCGGAAGGAGTTCACTCGGGCAAGAGTGCCGCGATCAGCTCCCGCAGCCCGGTATGCACCAGGTTCCCGGTAAAGAGCGGCTCGAGGATCGCGGCGTGGATGGCCGCCCTCGGCTCCAGCCCTTCTCCGACCAGGCGGGACGAGACCTCACCTGCGACCCGGTGCTTCCGCGGGGAAGGTCATGGTCCGAGATTGATGCGCACGGATGCTAGTCATCCGTGAACATCTCACGATTGATCGTGTACAGGAAAGGGATGACGATGAAGGGCGTGACGTACCAGATGTTGTAGAGCCACCATCCCCACACGGGAGCCAGGACGTCAACGAAGCGCATCTCCGAGTAGGTCGTGAGGTTCCACATGTATCCCACCCAGGCATAGACTCCCATCCAGCACGTCACGACCATCCACTGCAGGCCCCAGCGCTTCATGTTCAGAAAGCCCCAGGCCGCGACGATCCGCATGGGGAAGAGCACCACCCCGTTCGCGACCTCCCAGGCCTTCTCGCCGGGCGCCGAGGCGCCTCCCACCAGGAGCGTGTTGTACTGCCAAAAGTACCCCGCATCGAACACCAGCCCAGTGCCCATGATGAAGGTGCGCACGATCAGGCTGTGATTCGCAAGGACGTCGAGCATGGCGCCGAGCGTGTTCATGGCCCCGTCCACCAGGACGAGGTAGCCGACGAAGGTCATCATGAAGGGACGGACAGGCAAGCCCTCCCGCTCGGCCTTGTGGAGCTGCCACAACCCGTAGATGAAGAAGGGCAGTCCGAAGAGGCCCAGGATCATCGTGCCGATCAACACGCTGCCGATGATCAGGTGGCGGTCGGCTTTCTTCTGGACCGCCTTCGCTCTCTCGAGCAGCTCGTCGTCGCTGGCCGCGGCGTCGACCGACGTGGGGCTACTCATGCCCGACATGTCCCTGGCTCGCTTCGACGGCCCGGCGTCTTTCGACGATGGAGACCATCTCGCGCCAGCCGGGGATGTGGTAGTGGGGACGGGGTGGTGTCACGGGCCCAAAGACGTCCTCCTTGCTCACCTGGAGAGCGGGCTCGGGCGTGAAGTCACGAAAGAAGAGAGGATAGGGGTAACGACACTTCCGATCTTCGTCCTGGTAGCTGATGTTGTAGAGCTCCCTGCAGATCTCCTGGAGGCCGACCTGGGGAAATCCGAGATAGACGAGGACGAAAGGAACGAACAGCGCGCCCTCGATCACCTGGATCACCAGGCAGAGGGCCGCTGCAACGAAGATGACCCGATGCAGACCGCGATGCGGGTTCTCGGGAGTCACGTCGTGGCGCCCAGCGGCGAGCAGCGAAGCACGCGCTCTCCGCGAAAGGTCGCACCGGACATGGCTAGAACGATCCGGTGCGGCTGATGATGTAGTACCAGAAGAAGATGAAGCCTAGCCCTAGCGCGAAGGTGCCTGCGAGCCGGAAGATTTCCTCAGCCATGTCGTCTCCTCGTGATGGAGTTTGTGAAGACCTAGTTCTGGAAGAACACGACGATCACCTGAACCACCGCTGTGCCGGCCAGATAGGCGAAGATGGCCGCCTCGAACACGTAGAGGGCCCTGACCTTCCTTCTCGTCTTCTGGTCCATCGTTCCCTGATCCCCCTTGCGTGCCCGACCCGCCACCTCGGTCCAGAGCCTCTAGAGAATCGACGAGCCTCCAGGTAGCCGATCGGCTATCCCCCTATGCTATGCCGATCAGCCAAGACGGGGCAAGCCGGTCGGCTAGCCTCCTAAAGTGAGATCCGCCAACGCCCCGGCCAAGACGCCCCTGGGCTCCGCCTCCTACACGGCTGCGCAGACCCGCATCATCGAAGCCGCTCTCGTCCTGTTCGCCGAGCACGGCATTAGCGGGACCTCACTGCAGATGATCGCGGACGCCATCGGCGTGACGAAGGCGGCCGTCTACCACCAGTACAACACCAAGGACGAGATCGTCCTCGCGGTCGCCCAGATCGTGCTTGCGGGTCTGGAGGCAGCCGTGACTGCCGCGGAGGCTGAGCGATCCCGCTCGCGAGCGCGCGAGGTGTTGATCGCCCAGATGATCGACCTCGCCGTCGAGCGCCGCCGCATGGCGAGCGTCCTCCAGCGGGACCCGGTCATGCTGCGCTTCCTCGAGGAACATGAGCCCTTCCGGTATGTGATGGAGCGTTTGAACCGCCTGCTGATGGGCGGCGGTGCCTCCGACCCCCGGGCGCGGGTTCAGGCGGCGATGCTCGCGGCGGCTATCGCAGGTGCCGTCATCCACCCGCTCGTCGTGGACCTCGATGACGAGAGCCTGCGTTCCCAGCTCCTGAAGCAGGCGCGGAAGCTCCTCCCGCCCCGCGCCTAGCGGGGCTGGCGGCCGATTTGCAGGCGGCAGGATTCGGGTCGAGCCGGGGGGACAGGCGACGGTGGAACCTAGGTGAACAATGGCGTTCGTCACTGCGGGCCTGCGCGTGCATTGCACGCTCGTCAACGGATCCGAAGTTCGGGCCGAGGAAGGAACTGCGCGGGCGGTGTCAGCCGCCGAGGCCGTGCAGGCAGAACTCCCAGGCATCCTCGGCCGTGACGCGCATCCGGGGGCTCCGGACGAGGCGATTCATGAGCCAGCCATACATCACGGTCTGCTGGATGAGCGCGGCGGTGCGCTGCGTATCGGTCACTTCGACCGCGCCGGCCGTGACCGCGGCGTCGAGCAGCTCGACCAACATCCGCGAGATCGGCGTCATCACCGAGGCCACGCGCGCGGGATCCTTGATCGCGACCTGCAGAGAAAACTCCGAGAGCGGAAGACGGTTGTGGGCTCCACGTTTCCGTCCCTTCCCGAGAGGCTCGCACCATTCGTGGAGACGGATCGTGAAGGCGCGAAGGCGCTCGATCGGCTTGGACTCGGACTCGACGGCCTCGCGGATGTCCGCGGCCGACTCGCGGATGCTTTCCTCGAGCAGCGCGAACAGCAGCTCGTCCTTGCCGTCGAAGTACTGGTAGAAACCTCGCAGCGACTGCTTCGAGCGGTCGACGACCTCCTGGATCGTGAACTCGGTCGTGCCTTTCTCGTCGATCAGATCGAACGCCGCATCCAGGAGTCGCTGGATGCGCTGCTCGGCACGCGTACGCGCAGCGCTCAGACTGCGCGAGACGGCTCGTTGACGCCATCCAGGTCCGTTCTCGTGTTGCAAGTCGTCGACCCTCGCCAGGGAGGAATCAGTCTTTTGGTCCACATCGGACTTCACCGCCACTCGTGCGTCCTCCGACTCCGACCCGTCCGGGCTGCGGGGGTCACGAGGCCCGTGCGCTCGAGATGACCTTGAGGTCGAGGTACGCCCCGAGACCTTCCCGGCCGAACTCGTGCGCGATCCCGCTGGAGACGTCGTCGTTCCTCCACGGCCCCTCCCGTCGCTGCCCGTGAGTCGTGCTTGAAACTTGAACTCTCTCAAAATGAGAATCTGATTGCCAGGGACTCCGGACGCCGCTAGCGTGGGCGGGACGACGCGGCTCGAGGAACGAAAGGAGACCAGGGTGCGGATCGGCCTGATGATCGGCCCGGAGAGGGGGCGGCATCGCCACAAGGTCGCGCAGCTGATCGCCGATGCCCAGGTGGCCGAGCAGGACGGCTTCACCTCGGTCTGGGTGCCCCAGATCCCCGGGGACTTCGACGCGCTCACCGCGATCACGCTCATGGGATCCGCGACCGAGCGGATCGAGCTCGGGACCGCAGTCCTGCCGATCCAGACTCGCCATCCGATCGCTATGGCGCAGGAGGCCCTGTCGAACCAGGCGGTCTGCGAAGGTCGCTTCACGCTCGGGCTCGGCGCGTCGCACCATTGGGTCATCGAGGGCATGCTCGGCCTCCGGTACGAGCGGCCGGCCCACCAGATGCGCAACTACCTGGAGGTCCTGAATGCGGCCCTCCGCGGCCCGGGCTCGGTGGACGTCGAGAACGACGTCTACCGCGTGCACAGCCCCATGGACGTCACGGATTACCCCCCGACTCCGGTCCTGCTCGCCGCCCTCGCCCCGGTCATGCTCCGCGTCGCCGGCGAGCACGCATCGGGGACGATCCTGTGGATGGCCGACGAGCGTGCAGTCGCGGAGCACGTCGTCCCGCGCATCACGAAGGCGGCGGCCGAGGCCGGGAAACCGGCTCCGCGGGTCATCGCCGGGGTCCCCGTCGCCCTTTGCCCCAAGGACGAGGTGGACTCCGCACGGGCGTGGGCCAACCGCGTGCTCGGACATGCCGAGTTCTGCCCGAACTACCAGCGACTGCTCAATCGCGGCGATGCCAACGACATCGGCGACATCCTCGCGGCGGGCGATGAGTCGGCGGTCTTTGATCGCTTGCGTGCCTTCCGAGACGCGGGAGCCAGCGACCTCGCGGTCCGCGTCGTCGCTCTCGGACCCGACCGCGCTGCACGCATCGAGTCGCGGAAGCGGACCCTGGCGTTCCTCGCGTCGCTCTGTCCGGAGCTCTGACGATCCCGCCTGGCCGGCCGAATCACGGGTCGTAGTCGACAACGACCACGCCGCTCACGGGGATCGCCTGGCAGGTCAGCACCCACCCTGCCTCGACCTCCTCGGCCGACAAAGCGTTGTTCACGCGCATCGCGGCCCTCCCCTCTTCGAGGTAGGCCATGCAGCTCGCGCAGCTTCCCACCTGGCACGAGAACGGCGGCTTTAGACCCGCGCGGCGGGCAGCCTCGAGGAGAGTGTCGCCCGGCTCGTAGCCGATGGTGTGCTTGCGGCGATCCAGCCGGATCACGATCGACTTCCTACCCGAGGCCTCGGTGACTGCGGACAGCACGTCGGGCAGCTCGAACCGCTCGATGAACACCTGGCTCGGAGCGACCCCCCGCTGAGCCAGACCGGCCTCGACCACATCCATGTACGGGCCGGGGCCGCACACATAGAAGTCGGCGTGTGCCCGGTCCCCGACCAGCGCCCCACAGGCTTCGGCATCGAGGAGCCCGTGCTCCGAATCGAGGTGATGATGCACCGAGAGTCGCCCGTCGGACGCCTCGCGCAAACGTTCGAGCTCGCCGGCGAAGATCATGCTGTCAGCGTCGCGGTTGGCGTACACCAGTGCGATCTCGCGCGTCGTGGTGGCGAGCGCGGTCTTGATGATCGAGAGCACCGGCGTGATGCCGCTGCCACCCACGAAGGCGACGATCGGGACCTTGGCCACGCGCAGCACGAACCGCCCCGCCGGGCGCATCACCTCGATCGTGTCACCCGGGGCGAGCACGTCGTTCATCCAATTCGACATCTTCCCACCGGAGACGCGCTTCACCGTGACGGTGAGGCGGTCGCCCGTGTCCGGCGAGCTCGACATCGAGTAGCAGCGAACGACGGACTCGCCGCCGATCGTCGCGCGGAACGTGCAGAACTGTCCGGCAACGTACGCGAACGTCTTCTCGAGGGCGGACGGGACTTCGATCACGAAAGACCGCGTGTCGGCGATCTCGTAGATGACGTCGGCCACCGCCAGGGAATGGTACTCGTGTTCGCGCAGCATCGGACTCTCGCCGGGTTGCGGGACAAGGCCCATGATGGGACGCTGTGTGATCCCTTGCAAGGTTCCTCTCATAAAATGCTAATATGATTCTCACGCTCAATGGATACCCGCTATACGCCCGAACAGGCCGAGTTGCGGCGCACGGCCCACCAGCTGGCACGAGAGCTCGGACCGCGGACCGTGGCCGACCTCGACGACGGCAAGCGAACCCGGCGCCTCAGCGAAGCGGTTCGCGACGCCGGCTGGCTCGAGCTGCGCCACGAGGGCGCCGACGGCGGTCCACTCGCCAGCGGGGTCGAGGCGGCCATCATCGCTGAGGCACTGGGGACTGCCGTCGCGGACGTCTCGTTCGCGGGCCCGGTCCTGGCGGCGGAGCTCGCCCGGCGTGCCGGTGCCAGCCCCATCGACGGCGCGGTGGTCGGCTTCTCGCCCGACCTGGTCGATGTGGCGGTGGTGTCGGGTCCGGCCACGACAGCATCGATCTACGCCGTCGACTGTGCCGCGGAGGGGACCGCCGCGGCGTACATCCTGGTTCCCGAAGGCGATGACTACCGCCTCGCGCACGTGCAGGTCGACGGCGCGAGCAACAGCGCCGATCTCACGCGACCGATTCGCCGGCTCCCGGGCGGCGCGCCCCTGCTTCCCGTTCCCGACCAGTCTCGGCTCCTCACACGCGCTGATCTCGACTCCTGGGCAACCCTGGGCCTGACGCTCACCAGCGCCGATCTGGTCGGGCTCATGCGGGGCGTGCTCGACCTCACGGTCGCCTACGCGTGCGAACGGCGGCAGTACGGCGTTCCCATCGGATCGTTCCAGGCGGTGCAGCATCTCCTCGCCGAGGCCCGTTGCCTGATGGAAGGGGCATTCAGCGTCACGCTCTACCCTTCATGGGCCGTTGATGAGCTCGCGCCCGATGAGGCCCGCGGCGCCGGACGCGTGGCCAAGGCCTACTGCGCACGCGCCGCGCGAGCGGTCTGCGAGACTGCAGTGCAGGTGCACGGCGGGATGGGAAACACCTGGGATTGCATCGTCCACGTCTACCTACGCCGCGCGCTGCTGTCTTCCCGGTGGTTCGGTGACGACGGCGAACAGCTGCAGCAGCTACAGCGAACGCGTTTGGGGATGACCCATGGACTTTCGTGACTCACCGGAAGAAGCGGAGTTCAGGAAGCGCCTGCGCGCCTGGGTCGCCGAGAACAACCCCGGCCTGCCGGTCTCTTCGACGGACGACGAGTACTGGGCCCGGCAGGCGGAATGGCACACCGCGCTCTACGACGCCGGCTTCTTCGGACTCTCCTGGCCCTCCCGCTACGGCGGTCACGACCTGCCCCCGGTCTTCGAGGTCATCCTCGACGAAGAGCTCGCTGCCGCGGGTGCGCCGCCGCGTCCGAGCCTGGGATACCTCGTACAGGGAATCGCGACGCACGCTAGTGATGCGGTCAAGGACCGCTTCCTTCCCGGCCTGATCAGCGGGCGCGAGCGCTGGTGCCAGGGCTTCAGCGAGCCCGACGCCGGATCCGACCTCGCGTCGCTGCGCACTACCGCGACACTCGACGGCAACGAGTACGTGATCAACGGTCACAAGATCTGGACCAGCTACTCGGACGTCGCCGACTGGTGCTTCCTGCTCGCGCGCACCGACCCCGGCGTACCGAAGCACAAGGGCCTCTCCGCCTTCGCGGTGCCGATGCATCAGCCCGGGGTCGAGCAACGCCCGCTTCGCATGATCAACGGAATCACCAAGGAGTTCGGTCAGGTGCTGTTCGACGGCGCGCGCGTCCCCGCCAAGAACATGATCGGCGAGCCCGGTGAGGGCTGGCGCATCGCCATGACGATCGTCAGCCACGAACGGGAGCCCGGCGAAGTCGGCTACGTCGCGCGGTACGCGAAGACGGTCAAGGACCTCGAGAAGGCGGTGCGCACGGATCCGGGCGCGTTCCGGCGGGACCAGCGGGAAGGCGTCGCGTGGGCGTACGTGCAAGCGGAGATGTTGCGGCTCCACGTCCGCCGCAGGCTCTCCGAGCGGCTCGACGGTCTCGACCACGGGCCCGGTGGCTCCATCGACAAGCTCCTGATGACCTGGGTCGAGCAGACGGTCGGAACCGCAGCCCTCTCCGTGGCCGGATCGGATGCGGTGATCGACGGCGATGTCGTCGCGTTGAAGATATACCTGTACAGCCGCGCCCAGAGCGTGATGGGCGGAACTTCACAGATCCAGAAGAACATCATCGCCACGCGGATCCTCGGCCTGCCAGCGGCCTGAGCGCACCGCGTACCCGGAGAGGAGATCGATGGACTACGCCCTCCCCGACGCGGTCCGCGTCGAGAACGACGGCCCCGTGCGCATCGTGCGGCTCGCCCGTCCGGACCAGCTCAACGCCGTGAACGAGGAGCTGCACCTGGGGCTGACCCGCGTTTTCCCGCTCCTCAGCGCCGACCCTGATGCGCGCGTCGCCGTCATCACGGGTGAGGGGCGCGCCTTCTCGGCCGGCGGCGACTTCGATCTCCTCGACCGCATGGCGAACGACCGCGCTCTCCGACGAGACGTGATCGCAGAGGGTCGAGAGCTCGTGCTCAACATGATCCGCTGCCGGGTCCCGGTGGTGGCCGCGGTGAACGGACCGGCCGTGGGCCTCGGCTGCAGCGTCGTCGCGCTCTCGGACGTCGTCTACATGGCGGAGTCGGCCTACCTCGCGGACCCGCACGTGGCGGTGGGCCTCGTGGCGGCCGACGGCGGCCCGCTCACCTGGCCGCTGCACACGAGCCTGCTCCTGGCCAAGGAGTACGCCTTCACAGGAGAACGGATCGGCGCAGCGCGAGCGCGGGAGATCGGCCTGACGAATCACGTCTGCCCGGACGGCGAGGTGCTCACCGCGGCGCTCGCCGGCGCCCACAGAATCGCTGCGCTGCCCCGCCAGGCCGTGGAGGCGACTAAGCGGGTCCTGAACCTGCACCTTGAGCGGGCAGTGCTGGCCACCATCGACTTCGCGATGGCGGCCGAAACCGAGTCCTTCGACACGACCGAGCTCCATGAGAACATCGCCCGCTTCCTCGGGCGGTCGTCCGCGGCGGGATGACGATAGGAGACCCCGATGGCCAAACGAACGAGGTTTGCGGAGTACAAGGATCGGTACACCAACTACCGGTTCGAGCTAAGTGAAGAGGGCATCCTGCTCATGCAGTGTCACACCAAAGGTGGCGACCTGGTGTGGGACTGGAAGGCGCACGACGAGATGTCGGACGCGTTCGCCGACATCGCCGGCGATCGGGAGATCAAAGTCCTGATCCACACCGGGACCGGCAAAAACTACAACGCAAACTGGGGAGTGCCCCCGACATCGAAGCCCATCTACCTTGCGATGGACGGCGAGAAGGGCCTCGAGAAGCTCGACGAGAAGGCCTGGTACGGCCGCATGCTCGTTGAGAACGTGCTCGCCGTGGAGGTACCCATGATCAGCGCCGTCAACGGCCCGTGCAACATCCACTCCGAGGTCCCGCTGCTGGGTGACATCGTGCTCGCCTCGGAGGACGCGTACTTCCAGGATCTCGCGCATTTCCCGCGCGGGATGGTGCCCGGCGACGGCCAGCACGTCATCTGGCCCTGGCTCGTCGGACGCAACCGGGCGCGTTACATGCTCTTGACCGGGAAGAAGCTGAGCGCGCGGGAGGCGCTCGAGTGGGGCGCGGTGAACGAGGTGCTGCCCAAGGCCCGGCTCCTCGATCGGGCGTGGGAGCTGGCGCGCGAGCTGGCCAAACGCCCCCCTCTCGTGCTCCGCTACACCCGCATGCTGTTCACCCAGGACCTGAAGCGCGCATTCCTCGACGAGCTGGGCCATGGCCTCGCCCGCGAGACGTATGCGCAGCGCCAGTTCTTCCCGGTCGGTGGCGGAATGAGTCCCCTGGATCGGCCCTGGAATGAGGAGCCCTGGTCGGACTGATCTTGAGTTTTCACAGCTCGATGAGCGTCGGAACGCGGCGCTCGGCGAGCAGCCGCCTTCCGACGTCCAAAACGATCTCGTCGGCCGATCCGAAGAGCCCCTCGAGCGCGATGGTCCGCTTGAGGAACCGGTGGAACGGATGCTCCATGGTGAAGCCGATGCCGGCGAGCACCTGCTGGCAGTGTGTGGCCACCGTACGGGCCGTGCGTCCCGCGACGGCCTTCGCGAGTGCAGCCGTCTCGGGCTTCGGTTCCTCCCTGGCCGCATCCAGAGTCGCATCCAGCGCCTCCACTGCCACCAGCGCGTCCGCGAGCCGATGGCGCACGGCCTGGAACCGCGCGATCGGACGACCGAACTGCACCCGCTCCTTCGCGTGGGTGCACGCGAGCTCCAGCATGGCTCGGCTGGCGCCTGCGATCTGGTGTGCGACCGCGCGCCGGCCGAGGGCGACTGCCGATTCCCAGGCCGCGGGATCGAGGCGCGTGGCGCCCCCCGCTCTGCCTTGCACGCGGACGCTTTGAAAGCCGGCCTTTGGATCGATCCCGTGCACGGCGGACCGCTCGGCACTCGTCATCGGAATGGTGACACTCCATGGCTCCCATCGAGTGCCGCCCACCACCAGCATCTCGCCGGCGGTGGCGGCGCGAACCGTGGCTAGGCTCCGCGCGCGAAGATCGTCCGCGTCGATTCGTCCCGGCGGATCCCATGCGGCGAACCCCGGAAGGAGGACGGCGAGGTCGGCACGTGGCTTCTGACCCAGTGCCGACTGGAGCACGTCGTCGAGCGCCGTCGCGGTTGCGTTCGTGGCGCCCAGCGCGTTGAACACGATGTCGATGGCGTCGCCGGGCGCGTCGTCGAGCATCTGCCGCCAATCGAGCCGCGCGAGGACCGCATCGATGTCGGCGCCTTCGTCCGCCGCAAGAGCGTCCGCGATCGCAGAGCGCACCGTCTCTTCCATCAACGTGCGTTCGTCGGCGTCGATCATTCGTCGCTCGCGAGCCCGAGGAGCCGGCGAGCGATGATGTTGCGCTGCACCTCGGCGGTGCCGCCGTAGATCGTCGCGGCACGCGAGTAGAGGTACTCGCTGCGCCACACCTCGCCGGCCATGCTGTCGTCCAACTCGACGGTCCCGGTGAGAAGCCGGCGAACGGCGTCGTACGTCGTCTGCTCCGCAGTAGCCACGAGCAGCTTGTCGATAGACGTCTCCGCACCGAGCGTGCCGGCTTTCGCGAGTCGGTGCTGCGTGGCGCGCGAGCGTGCGCGGAGCGCGTGGAGCTGCAGGAATGCATTGCCCACGACCTCGGCCGCACGGTCGTCGTCGGGTGCGACGTCGACGAGCGCCTGGAGCCGCCGGTAGAGGTACGCGATGCGCTGCCAGAAGCACGAGGAGCGCTCGTAAGGGAGGATGCTCATGGCGACGGCCCAGCCACCGTTCAGCTCGCCGAGCATCCGGTCGGCGGGTACCACGACGTTGTCGAAGAACACCTCGGCGAACTCGAGCTCTTCGTTCATCATCTGGAGCGGCCTGACGGTGATTCCCGGCGAGTCCATATCGACGAAGAACGCGGTGATGCCGCGGTGCCGCGAGTCGACCGGCCCTGTCCGCGTGAGGAGCACGCACCGGTCGGAGTACTGGGCCAGGCTGGTCCAGACCTTCTGGCCGTTGATGACCCAAGTCGACGCAGTGTGAGCGTCGCCCTCAGGCACGGCGCGGCAGCGCAAGGACGCCAGATCACTGCCTGAGTCCGGCTCTGAGAAGCCCTGGCACCAGAGCTCGGCGCCTGAGAGCAAGCGGGGGACGACCGCGGCGGCGAGGTCGGGCGGCGCGAAGTCAATGAGCGTGGGCGCGAGCACCTCGATCAGCGAGAAGAGCCCCGGATCCGTGAGGTCGCGCGCCGCGATGGCCGCGCCGAGCTCCGTCCGTAGCATCGGTGGGCCGCCTCGTCCGCCAACGCGCTCCGGCCATCCGAACTGCATCCAGCCCGCCTCGAACAGGATCGACTTCACGCGTTGCATCTGCGCGATCTGGTCATCGAGGGTCCCAGGTGGCGGATACCGGGGCGCCAGCTTCTCGTGGTTCGCGTCGAGCCACGCGTGAAGCTCCGCGCGATAGTCGGCGAGTTCGGCTGCCGAGCGAGAATCATTCGGACCAATTCTTGAGAATGCCATTATCGAATGATATGATTGGATCGCTGGGCCGGCCAGCTGGCCGACCACGTTCCTTCCGTGCCCTCGCAGAGCTCGTTCTCAGATCGGGCGCAGCTGGTGCGGACGTTCTGAAAGGGCGAGATGGGCGAAGTCCTGGGACCCGGGGCCTTCATCAAGGATCTGATCGCGCGCATCGAGGCGCGGCGGACTTTCGGCCGTCACCCGCTGTGGCTCGAGATCGCCGACGGCAAGCTCAGCGGCGAGCAGCTCAAGCGCTTCGCCGTCCAATTCTTCCTGCAGGTGCGCGAGTTCCCGCGCGCGGTGAGCGCGATGCATGCCAACTGTCCGTTCCCCGAGGAGCGCATGAAGCTCGCGGAGAGCGTCTACGAGGAGGAGACGGGGCGGCTTTCCGGCTGCAACCAGCCCCACCCGGAGCTCTTTATTCGCTTCGGGGAGGCCGTCGGCTTGAAGCGAGGGGAGATGGTCGAGGGTCGCCCCCTTCCCGCGACCCGTGCCCTCATCGACTGGTTCGAGCTCTCGACCAAGCAGCGCTCGTTCATCGAGGCGGCGGCCGCGATCAACCTGGCGGCAGAGGGCCAGGTCCCGGGTGCCTTCGGGCCGATGGCGCGTCGGCTCCAGGAACACTACGGGCTAAGCCGCGAGGCGGTGGAGTTCTGGGATATCCACGAGATGGCCGACGCGGAGCACAGTGAGGTGGGTGACCACATCGTCGTCCGCCATGCGACCGACGCCGCGATCCAGGCGGGCGTGCGCGACGCGCTGCAGCACTCGCTCGACGCCTGGTGGCAGTTCTTCGACGGGATCCAGGCGGCGATCTGATCGCGCAGGAGGAGAGAGCGATGGCCGCGTACTTCATCGCGCAGTTCGTCGTGAACGACCCGAAGCTCTACCGGGAGTACCAGGCCAGTGCCGGGCCGACCATTCGGGCATCCGGAGGAGAAGTGGTGGCGTTCGACGTCGCCGCGGAGACCCTCGAGGGGACACCTCCAGGCTCGCAAACGGTGATCGTCAAGTTTGAATCCACGGAGGCGGCGAAAGCCTGGTACCAGTCGCCCGAGTATCAGGCGGTCGTCGGTAAGCGCCTGGCAGCCACAAAGGGGTTCGCGGTCATCTCACAGTCCATGAACATGAAGCGCTGATCCTTCAGCCGATCGCCTCGCCCGTCTCGGAGCGAAGCCACGCGCGCAGGTCCACCTTGCGAACCTTGCCGGATACCGTCCGCGGGAAGTCGCTCACGACGCGCACCTCCTCCGGCCATTTCTGGCGGGCGAGACCGACGGAGGAGAGGCGCGCGGTCACGTCGTTGAGGGTGACGGGCGCGGCACCCGGCAGCATTCGCACGACAGCGCACGCGTGCTCCCCGAGGCGTTGGTCTGGGGCAGCGACCACTGCGACCTCCGCGACGCCGTCCAACGTCTGCAGCGCTGCTTCGACCTCGGCCGCCGAGATGTTCTCACCGCCCCGGATGATAATGTCCTTGGCCCGATCGGTGATGGTCAAGCAGGCGTGCTCGTCGAGCACACCGAGATCGCCCGAGTGGTACCACCCCTCGTCGTCGAACGCAGCGGCGTTCAGCGCAGGGTCGGTGTACCCCAGGCACAGATCGGGGCCGCGGGAGAGGATCTCCCCTTGCGTACCGGCCGGGACCTCCGCGCCATTGTCGTCGACGAGGCGCAGCTCGACGCCCGGGAGCGCCCGCCCATCTGTCCGGTGGCGCCGGTCCGCGGGGTCGTCGAACTGGCAACCCGTCGTTGACGGGTGCTCGGTCGACCCGTAGGCGCGAATGATGGCGATGCCGTGCGAAGCGGCCCGCTCCGCGAGGGCGACGGGCACGGACGCGCCACCGAGGCCGACCCGGCCCATCAGCGCGGCGTGGTCCGGGGTGAAGTCAGGGTGATCAAGGAGGCTGGCAAGGAACACCGATGCGCCGGCACCCCCACCAATGCCTGCCTTCCGCATCACCTCGAGCGCGTGGGCCGGATCCCAGCGGTCGATCAGGTGGATGTCCTGGCCGGTCGCCAGCGGGCCGAGCACGGCACCGAGCATCCCCGTCGCGTGGGTGACGGGCGAACCCATGAGCGTGGGCTTGCCGGGGGTGATCCAGTCCCTCATGTGACGCAGCTCGCTCAGCATCGTGCGGTGATCGTGGATCACGCCTTTGGGGTCACTGGTCGTCCCGGAGGTGTACGCGAGCAGGGCGACCTCGTCCGGTTCCATCCTCGGGAGGTCGACTACCGGCGACCGCTGGGCGCACGCCGCCCAGGCGATGCGGGCGAGGCCGGTGGTACTCGGAGGAACCTCGGCATCGCCAATGACTACGTGCAGTCGAAGTGACGCCGGAGCAGCCGTTTCGACGATCGCGTTGTAGTCAACAGGGCCGTATGCGAGCGGCGAGATGTATGCCACCGCGCTGCTCTGCTCGAGAATGAAGGCCACTTCCTTCCGGGCATAAATGTGGACGATGGGAACCAGCACGTATCCGCCAAGGACCAGAGCGGCAAACGAGACGACGGCTTCGCGCCAGTTGGGGAGCTGGAAGGCGACGGAATCGCCGGGTTGCACGCCCATCTCTTGCAAGAGGGTAACGAGCCTGCGTGCCTCATCGTCGATGTCGGCATAGCTGCCCTGCCAACCGCGCGATCGGGACCAGATGGCGACCCTCGACGCGGGGTGCGCGGCGAGCTGCCGAGCCACCATCGTGCCGAGGGTGTCGTGCGTCCACCAGCCGCCGTCGATGTACGCTTTTTCGAGGTCGTGTGGAACGCGACGCACGCTCCACCGTTTGTTCACGTGCTCCGGATCGGCGCTCATGTGGCACCACGGTCTGCCGCCGCGCGGGCGCGGAGCTCGTCCTTCACGACCTTGCCGGTCGCGTTGGTCGGCAGCTCCGCAACGGCGACCACGTACCGCGGCACCTTGTAGTTGGCGAGGCGTTCGCGGGCCCAGGCGATGATCGCTTCGCGATCGATCAAATGCCCGGGAGTGGGTACCACGTACGCCACGGCGACTTCGCCCATGCGGTCGTCGGGCACGCCGATGACTGCGACCTGACGGATCGCATCGTGGGCCAGCAAGGTGTTCTCGACCTCCGCCGGGTAGACGTTGAAGCCGCCGACGATCAGCATGTCCTTCAACCGTCCGACGATCCGCACGCAGCCGCACTCATCCATCGTCGCCAGGTCGCCGGTATGCAGGAAGCCCCGGTCGTCGATCGCCGCGGCCGTTGCCTCTGGGTCGTCGAGGTAACCCTGCATCACGCTGTAGCCGCGGACGAGCAGTTCGCCCGTGGTACCCCGTTCGACTTCCTGCCCGCTCGCATCCGCGACGACGATCTCGAGACCGTCCATCGCCCGCCCCGCCGTCGTGGCGATCGTCTCCGCGTCGTCGTTGGGCCGGGACCCCGTGCACGTCCCAGCCTCGGTGAGTCCATAGCCCGTGAGGATCGAGCGGAATGGGAGCTCGGCGCGCATTTCGCGGATCAGCTCGACGGGAATGTCGGCCGCACCCGTGACCGCGACCCGGAGGGTGTGCAGATCGAATGCATCGCGCTCTGGGTAGTCGAGGATCGACCGATAGAGAGTGGGGGCGCCGGGCAAGACGGTGATCCGCTCCGACTCCACCAGCGACAGCATCTTGGGAACGTCGAATGCCGCGACCGGGACAATGGTGGCGCCTTTTAGCAGGCTCGCGAGCCACCCCGCCTTGTACCCGAACATGTGGAAGAACGGGTTGATGATCAGATAGCGATCGTCGGGCTGGAGCCCGGCGAACTCGCACCACTCTCGGAACTGCGCCACCGTCTGGCCATGGGTCATGATCACGCCCTTGGGACGCCCCGTCGTCCCAGACGTGAACAGGATGTCGCTCGTGTCCGTCGATCGCACGCTTTGTTGACGCTCCGATGCCGCAGGAGTGGTGATTCCTCCAGCTCGGGCCGCGAAGCCGCGCCAATGCTCCAGCTCGGCGTCCTGTGGAGCTTGCTTGGCGTTGGCTGAGCCATCCAGAAGCACGATCCGGCGCAGGTAGGGAAGCGGCGTCTCGGCGGTATTGAGCATGCCGACGGTATCGATGTCGAGGAACCCGACTGTCGTGAGGAGCATCACCGCCTTCGAAGCGGACAAGACGTAGGCCGCCTCTTGGCCCTTGAAGCGTGTGTTGATCGGAACGATGGCCGCTCCGGCAGATTGCGCACCGAGGGCCGCCACGATCCAGCCCAGACCGTTGGGCGCCCAGATTGCAATTCGATCGCCTGGCTCCACGCCGGCTGCCATCATGGCACACAGCGAGGTGTTCACGAGTTCACCGAGCTCGCGGTACGTCACCCGTCGATCCGACTCCACGACAGCCTCGGCCTCGCCCCGTGCCGCGATGCTCGCGCTCACAGCGGACGGGATCGTCTCGTCCAGAGTGCGAGATCGCCGTGTTTCGGTGTCGAGCGACACCTTGTTCGTTGTCACGGCCGTTCAACTGAGGGTCTTGACATACGTGCGGCCTCCCTCGGCCTGCACCAGATCTCCATCGATCAAGATGCGGTACTCGCCTACAACCTGTGGCATGGCCTCTTCGCCTGGGTCGGAGACGGATCTGGCGCCGTGCTCGTTGCCCTAGTTCACACTCGGAAGCCGTAGACACGCGCGGCGTTCTCGCAGGTTACCTTGCGCAGGACCTCGGGCCCGTGCTGCGCGAGCGGAGACTCGGCCAACGCCTTGCGGGAGTTGGGCCACGTGCTGTCGCCATGCGGATAGTCCGAGGCCCACATCACGTTGTCGACGCCGATGCGTGGGATCAGTTCGACGCCGAGCTTCTCGTCCTCGTAGGTGGTGAACACCTGCCGCGCGAAGATCTCGCTGGGCAGCAGGCCGATCTTGTGATCCTGGATCTTCGAGCCGTACTTGTGCAGCTCGTGGTCGAGCCGCTCAATCACGTATGGGATCCAGCCCAGGCCCGCCTCGCCCATCACGAACTTTACGCGGGGGCGCATCTCGAGGGTCCCTGAGAGGATCAATCCCGCGAGCGTCTCGTCGAGCTGCATCGGGACGACCGCGACGGCGGCGGGCATGCGCCAGGAGCCGAGCTTCATCGTCAGACTGTGCAGGCCTCCCGAAAGGTGCACGTGGATCGGAATGCCGATCTCCTCCGCGGCGTCCCAGAACCTTCCCCACTCGTTTTCGTAGAGCGGTTTGCCGCGGCCCACCGTGCTGCTGACGATCGCACCTCGGTGGCCCAGGTTCGCGCAGCGCTCGAGCTCCCGCCGAGCGACCTCCGGATCGTATGAGGGGATTTCCGGCAGAAGTACCAGGCGGTCGGGTGCCTGGCGCTGGAACTCGGCCGCCCAGTCGTTGTAGACCCGCGCCACCTGGTCGTGCAGCGCAGCGTCGGTGATCTGGAGATGCGTACAGGTAGGGCCGTAAACCACCTGCGCGCGAACGCCGTCGCGGTCCATGTCCTCGAGTCGAGTCTGCGGCTGGCCGGGACGCAAGCCGTGGTCGTTCGCCGAGAGATAGCCCGCGTCCTTTCGGCCGCTGGGCGCGATGCGTCGGCCGTCGCAGAACCAGTACGGCCCGTCGGATGTCTCCTCGACGTGCGGACCGCGCTCGCGCCACGCCGCGGGCAGGCGGGACGACCATACGTCGGGCGGCATCGCGTGGATGTCGAGATGGTCGTCGGCTGAGATGACGATCTGGTCAACAGAAAGCGACATCCGGCTTCTCCTTTGCGGGCGCCCAGACCATCCGGCGGCACGCCTCCGACCGGCGTTTCGATGCTCGGCCTGGCTGCGACGGGCCTGCCGTGCCTCCGAGATGGTTGCCTTGCTTACTTGCGCGCCAGTATAATGGAAGCCGCGATGCCCAGCAGATCTGCTGCGCCCGTGGCCGTTGGACGCCGGGAACGCGGCCTCAAGACCCGCGCTGAGATCGTGGCCGCCGCGGAGCGTCATTTCGCCGAGCGCGGCTTCGAGGCCACGCGGCTCGACGACATCGCTGCCGACGTCGGCATCCGGCGTGCCGCGATCTTCTACCACTTCGGCGACAAGCAGGAACTCTACTCCGCGGTGCTGGACGAGCTCTTCGGCGACTGGACTGCCGCCTTGCCGAGCGTCGGCAGCCCAGCCGAACGACTCGAGGCCGCACTAACCGGGTGGATCGACTTTGTGGCGGAGCGACCGACCATCGCGCGACTGATCTTGCGCGAGGCCGCGAACTCGCAGCCGGGCGTGGTGTCGCCCTTCGTTCGCGCAGGGAGCGCTCCCGTCGAGTGGTTTCGCGGGGTGATCGACGAGGGAATCGCGACGGGAGAGCTGAAGCCGCTGATCGAGCCACATCGATTCACCAGCTTGATGGGCGCCGTCACCGTGTTCCACTTTGCCGCAATGGCCTGGCTCACCCTCGATGCGCCGGTCGATCCCCGGAGCCGCGCGGAGCTCGACAAGCACAAGCGCGAGGTCTTGCTCGTGGCCCGAGCCATGCTGGGAATCGAACCGGCGCTGCGAAACCGGGAGACCTGAGAGAGATCCATGGATTTCGAGGTCACGCCAGAGCAGAAGGCGCAATCCGCGCGGACCTACGGGGGCACGCTCTCGGCGGGCACCTCCGAGATCCAGCGCAAGATCAGGGAGCAGCGCATCCTCGTCTGCTGCGGGGCTGTGATCCTCACGGCGCGGAACGAGGCGAAGTCGAGTAAAGCATGAACGAGGAGTCGCCATGCAGATGAACGACATGATCCTGGTGAGTGTCGACGACCACCTCTGCGAGCCCCCGGACATGTGGAGCCGCCACCTCGACGGGAAGTGGAAGGATCGCGCGCCGCGGCTGGTCCACAAAGACGACGGTACCGACGTATGGGTCTTCGAAGGGCAGCAGATTCCCAACATCGGGCTGAACGCCGTCGCCGGCCGGCGTCCCGAAGAATACGGGGTCGAGCCGACGGCGCTCTCGCAGCTCCGGCCCGGCTGCTACGACGTCGACGCGCGCATCGATGACATGAACGCCAACGGCGTGCTCGGCTCGCTGTGCTTCCCCACGGTGCCCGGCTTTGTCGGCGAGCTCTTTGGGCGCCAGGCCGCAGCCGGCAACCCCGAACTCGCGATCGCCATGCTGCGCGCCTACAACGACTGGCACATCGACGACTGGTGCGGGCGGCACCCCGGGCGCTTCATCCCCCTGGCGATCCCACCCATCTGGGAACCCGAGGCGATGGCCAGCGAGGTGCGGCGCGTCGCGCGGAAAGGCTGCCACGCCATCACCTTCGCCGACAACCCGCGCGCGCTCGGTTATCCGAGCCTCCACGACGCGCACTGGGACCCCTTCTGGAGGGCGTGCTCCGAGGTGGGCACGGTCGTCTGCATCCACATCGGCTCCGGTACCCGCTTGAACATGCAGGACGTGAATGCGCCGGTCGAGATCATGATCGCCGGCACCCCCATCACGCTGTTTAACTGCGCCACCGAGCTCGTCTTCTCGGAGATCTTCACGAAATTCCCGGGGGTCAAGATCGCCCTGTCTGAGGGCGGGATCGGTTGGATCCCGTACTTCCTCGAGCGCATCGACTACGTGCACCATCACCATCACCGCTGGACGCTGCACCGCTTCCCGAGTGGCAAGAAGCCCAGCGACGTCTTCCGCGAGCACGTCCTCACCTGCTTCATCGACGACGCGGCCGGCGTGCGCAACCGCGACCTGATCGGCATCGACAACATTACCTGGGAGTGCGACTACCCCCACTCCGACTCGACCTGGCCCGAGGCTCCCGAGAGACTGTGGGCCTCCCTCGACGGCGTGCCCGACAACGACATTCACAAGATCACCTGGCAGAACACCAGCCGGCACTTCCAGTACGACCCCTTTAAGCACATCCCGAAGGATCAGTGCACCGTCGGCGCCCTGCGCGCAAAGGTCAAGGGCGTCGATCTGACACCACGCGCCGGGGCGGGTGGCAAGCAGCCCTCTGACTACGCCAGGGGCTACGCCACGATCGGCGACATCATGAAGCAGATGGCCCACGCGCTGTCGACGCCGTTCGACAGCAGGACAGGAGGCAGCCGATGAACGTCCTCGAGCGGGACTTCTTCACCGACCCCGAGGTTCTCCAAGATCCGACACCCTACTACGTCGCACTGCGGGAGCGCGGGCCGGTCTGGCGCGAGCCGCACAAAGGTGTCTTCATGCTCTCCGGGATCGAAGAGATTCTCCGGGTGTACGCGGATCACGAATGTTTCTCGGCGATCGTAGGACCGCTCGGTCCGTTGGTGACGCTGCCGGAGCCGGACGAGGGGGAGAGCCTGGCCCAGCTCATCGAGCGCCGCCGCCACGAGATCCCGATGGGCGACCAGCTCACCTCGCTCGATCCTCCGAAGCACACACGGCATCGCGCGCTGGTTAGCAAGCACTTCACGCCCAACCGCCTCAAGGAGAACGAGGAGTTCATGTGGGACCTCGCGGACGAACTGATCGACGAGATCGCCGATCGCCACAGCGTGGAGTTCTGCGGCGCCTACGCGAGGCCCTTCACCCTGCTCGTGATCGCCGACCTGCTGGGGGTCCCACGCGAGGACCACGAAACCTTCCGCGGCTGGCTGCGGGGCCAGAAGGGCACAGTCGGAGACCCCCAGGGCCGGCAAGCTGGCGATCGGGTGTTCGCAAACCTGCATCCCTACTTCACGCGTTACATCGAGGAGCGTCGAGCCTCGCCGCGCGACGACGTGATGAGCCGGCTGGCCAGCGTCCGTTTCCCCGATGGCGAGCTCCCCGAGGTGATGGACGTGGTGCGGCTCGCAGCCATCCTTTTCGCTGCCGGACAGGAGACCACGGCGCGCCTGCTCTCCGCAGGAATGCGGATCCTCGCGGAGCAGCCGGCCCTCACAGAGGAGCTCCGAAGCGACCCCGGGGCGATCCCGAACTTTGTCGAGGAGTGCCTGCGCCTCGAGAGTCCCATCAAGGGCTCCTTCCGCCTGGCCCTGCGCGATACGAAGCTCGCGGGCGTCGATATCCCGGCGGGTTCGATGGTGATGGCGATGGTCGGCGCCGCAAACCGCGACCCGCGCGTCTTTGAAGATCCCGACCGTTTCGATGCCAAGCGTTCGAACGTCCGGCGCAACATCGCCTTCGGTCACGGCGAGCACTTCTGTCCAGGTGCCAGCCTCGCCCGCGCAGAGGCGCGCATCAGCTTCGAACGGCTCCTCGCGCGACTCGACGACTTTCGGTTGGTGGACCCAAGCGCGCTTTCCTACGTCAAGACCTTCATCATCCGCGGCCTGAACGATCTGCCGCTGCGCTTCCGGCGCCGCTTGTAGCCGCGCTCTCCGGGGCCGGCTGGCACGTGCCGTTCCCACCGTGAATGGACTCGCCTGAGGCGCCCAAGCAGGCGCCCATCAGGAGATTGGGAGGACAGGAAGGCCATGGAGATCACGGGAAAGGCCGCCGTGGTGGTCGGCGGGGCCTCGGGCATGGCGAAGGCCACGGCCGAAATGCTGGTTCGGAAGGGTGCACAGGTGTCGATCCTCGACCTTCCTAGGTCCAAGGGGCCGCAGGTCGCGAAGGAGCTCAGGGGCAGCTTCCACGCCTGCGACGTCACTGACTTCGAGGGCACCGAGCTTGCCCTTACGGCGGCCTGCGACAAGCTCCGCGCCCTGCACTTCGTCTGCAACACGGCGGGAGGTGGAATCGCTCTGCGCACCCTGAGCAAGAAGGGTCCACATCCCCTGGACGAGTTCCGCCGCGTCATCGACCTCAATCTGGTCGCGACCTTCAACGTCGCGCGCCTGGCGGCGGCTCGAGACCGAAGCTGCGGCGCGGATGTGCTTGGCCAGCGTACTCGGCCTCCTGATTGGACTGCCCAGTACGCCCGCGCAGCGCCGGTCCGACTTTGGCTTGCTCTTCTCTCTGTATCTCCCAAAGGACGCGCCGTCATCCGAGATTCCGCCTCCGACGACCCCGGTTTCTGCTTCGGCGAGGCGCTCGCCCATTCCGCGCAGCTCCTGATGCGAACTGGGTTGGAGGAGGAGACCGAGTTCATGGAGCGTGTCCTCGAGCTCTCCGCGAATCCACCGATCGAACTCTTCGTACAGGTCCTGAATCGCTTCGGTCTCAGTCAGACGAGTGCTCGGATCTTCGCCCATCGCACCGAACGGAAGGCCGGGCTCGCAGTGTCAGATGGGGAATCCACAACGAACGAGAGCGCGGGGCGCGGCCGGTCTTGAGTCGCCCGCTCCATCCGCGACACGGGATCCACGATCCCACGAGCTCGACGCCGCGGCGTGCGCACGGATCCATCCGCCGCACCAGTACGATCGATATGCTGCGGCCTGAAGGGCTCCTCGGGGATGTGGTGCTCGTGGGCCGCGCCCGGGACCTCTCAACGTCGGAGGAGGGGGGAGCGAGCGTTCTCGGTGAAGCCGGATACCTCGCGCGCGTCGCCTTCGCCCCGGACCGGACGGTCGTGGGACTGAGGACCTTGCCTTTCGAGCTCGGGGCCGCGGCGCTCGTCGGCATTAGAGCGTCGGCGGGATTCCGCAGACAGCTCGACTGCGTGCTGCCGGAGCACCGAGAATCCCGCTCTCTGCTCTATCTGCTGCTGGACGACCTGCCCGTTGTAACGCTCGTTTCAGGCTACGCATTGGGAGCAGGGGGCGTTCGCTTGCCCGCGGGTCGACGGGTCGCATTTCCCGCCGATCTATGCGCGGGTTGGAGAACGGGCGGCACGATGATGACGGAGGTCGAAAGCTCGGGACAGGTACCGTCCGCGACTGGCCCGCTCGCAGCGAGCTTGCAGCGTGGAGATGATCCACTGGCCTGGCACGAGTTCGGTCCGCTTCCAGCGCACGGAATGCGACGGCACCGCCGCCTGGATTTGGTGTACGAGGGGCGCTTTGTCGCCGACACCCTCCTTCGCGACACGCACATGGCGGAGAACGGCAGCGAGACAATCGTCCACGAATACACCGTGCACGCCGAGATCGATGCCACGGCGCTAAGATTTGAAGAAATTGCCGCGACCGCGCACGTTTTGCCGTTCATTGAGTGCGAGGACGCCGCCGCGAGCGCGCGCCGCCTTGTCGGTCGGGCAATCACCGATCTCCGAGCGCACGTCCGCGACGAGTTCACCGGCGCTTCGACGTGCACCCATCTTAACGACACGCTGCGTTCGCTTGAGGATGTCGCCACGCTGTTCACGCAGCTAAGTGCACGTGTTGGCAGGGGAGTAGCGTAGGTGGGCAGATCCGCGACGACGCCGCGTGCCTTGAGATCGATGATCCTGTTCCGTTCCGACGTCGCGGGAAAACCCCTTAGCGCGATGGCGTCCCAAACAGGACAGGCAGCGACGTCGGTGACCGGAATACCTGCCCGCGGATGTGCGGATCCTTGCCCTCGGGGTCGAGGCGCAGGCCCGGAAGGCGGTCGAGCAGGAAGTCGAGCGCGACGCGCATCTCGAGCCGGGCCAGGTGCATCCCGAGGCAGACGTGGACGCCATGGCCGAACGAGATGTGGGCCTTCGGCGAACGGAAGATGTCGAAGCGGTCGGGATCCGGGTACCGATCCTCGTCCCGGTTCACCGCACCGAGCATGGGCATGACCGCGGAGCCAGCCGGGATCGGCACACCCGACAGCTCGGTGTCACGGGTGGCTACGCGCGTGATGATCAGCAGCGGCGCCTCCCACCGAACCGCCTCCTCGATGGCTTGCGGGATTAGCGATCGATCGGAGCGGACGGCGTCGAGCTGGTCGGGGTTGGAGAGCAGCCCGAACAGCAGGTTCCCGGTCGAGCGGTACGTGGTCTCGACACCGGCTGGGAGCAGCAGGCGCAAGAACGAGAAGATCTCCTCGTCCGAGAGGTGCTCGCCGTCGATCTCGGCCTGCGCGAGCGTGCTGATGAGGTCGTCGCAGGGCTCCTCTCGCCGGGCCGCGAGAATCGGGGCGAAGTACTCCTTCAGCGCCGTGGAGGCGGCGATGCCGCGTTCCCGGTTGACAGTGAAGCCGAGCAGCGAGATCGACCAGCGCTGGAACTGTGGATAGTCGGCGCGGGGCAGGCCCAGGAGGCCAGCGATGATCTGAGTCGGGTACGGGAAGGTGAACTCTCGGACGAGCTCGGCGCGCCGGTGCGCGGCGAACTTGTCGATCAGCTCGTTGGCCACCCGTTCGACCAGCTCGTCCTGCCGGCGCGCCAGCGCCTTCTGCGAGAACGCCGCGGAAACCAGGGAGCGGTACCGGCGGTGCTCGGGCTCGTCCATCCCGAGCATGACGTGCGTGCCGAATACGTCGCCAAAGACGGCGGTAATGATGCCGGATGAGAACGTCTCGTGGTCCCGCAGCACTTGCGCGATCTCGTCGTAGCGGTACACCATGAAGACGGGCTTGGACTGCTCGTGCGGCATTCCCGACATGTCGAGGCGCTGCACGGGTTCGTTGTGCCGCATCCGGGCCAGCTCGGTGTACGGGTCCCGGACATCACCGGCGACGGCGTCGTCGAAGCTTCCGAAATCCTCGAGATCGTCGAATAGCTGCATGCTGCGTCCCCTTCAGCCGACGGGGTAGCCGACGGACTTGAGCTCGGTGTATTGATCGAACCCGGCGAAGCCGTTCTGGCGGCCGACGCCGCTGGCCTTGTAGCCGCCGAACGGCACGTCGGCACCATAGGCTGCGGTGCCGTTGACACCGATGAAGCCGGCGCGCAGCCGGCGGGCAACGGCCAGCGCGCGATCCAGCGAACCCGACATGACGTTGCCGCCCAGCCCGTAGATGCTGTCGTTGGCGATCCGGATCGCGTCCTCCTCGTCCTCGAACGCGATGACGGCGAGAACCGGACCGAAGATCTCCTCCTGCGCGATCGTCATGGCATTGTCGACGTCGACGAAGAGGGTCGGCTTGACCCAGAACCCCTTGTCGCGACCGGCGGGTCTGTCGGTGCCGCCGACGAGCAGCTTGGCACCCTCGTCGACGCCTTTCTGGATGTAGCCGAGCACGCGAGCGCACTGCTTGGCCGAGATCACCGGACCGCACAGCGTGCCGGCCTCCTGCGGATCGCCCACGGCGATGGATTCGTACATCGCCTTGAGGATCTGGACGCCCTCGTCGTAGCGCGACCGCGGGAGCAGCAACCGGGTCGGGATGGCGCAGCCCTGACCCGCATGCATGCAGGGCGCGATGCCGATCGCACAGGATCGCGACAGATCAGCGTCTTCCAGCACGATGGTGGCCGACTTGCCGCCGAGTTCGAGGAAGAGGCGCTTCATCGTCGCCGCGCCCTTTGCCATGATCCTCCTCCCGACGGCGGTCGAGCCCGTGAAGGAGATCAGATCGACCTTCGGCGAGAGAGTGAGCTCCTCCCCGACGAGGTGGTCCGACGCGGTGACGACGTTGACCACCCCAGACGGGATGTCCGTGCACTCGGCGATCAGGCGCCCGAGGCGCGTCGCGTTAAAGGGTGTGTCGGGTGCTGGCTTCAGCACCACCGTGTTCCCGGTGGCGAGCGCTTGACCCAGCTTGTGGATCGTGACCTCGAAGGGGAAGTTCCATGGCACGATCGCACCGACCACGCCCACCGGCTCACGCCATAACTTTCGCGTGGTGAGCTGACCGGTGAGTTCGACGACCGCGTCGCCGAGATCCGTCTCCCAGGGATACTCGTCGATCAGCTTGGTGGGGTACACGAGCGCGCTGCGTAGCGGCGCGTCCAGCTGCGGCCCGTGCGTCACCATGCGGGGGCAGCCGGCCTCGAGAATGAGCTCCTCGCGGAGCGCTTCCTTCTCGGCATCCAATGCCTCCTGCAACTGCTCGAGGCAATGCTTGCGGAAGGCGCGGTTGGTCGACCAGTCGGTCTCGTCGAAGGCGCGGCGGGCGGCATCGATCGCCTGTTGCATGTCTGCCTTCGACGCGTCCGCAACCTCTCCCAGCGCCTCCTCCGTGGCCGGGTTGATGTTGGTGAACGTGCCGGCCTCGCCATCGACGAGCTTGCCGTCGATCAGCATCCTCGACTCGAAGTGCACCTTGGTCGTGTCAGCCATGTTGCTTGGTCTCAGACGGGGAGTTCTCGATCGAGAGTTGGAGTGGACGGCTGCGCAAGTGGCCCTGGAGTGCGCCATGACGCGGGAGTCCCATCGCGCGACGGACCACGTGATGAAGGAGCCAGCCCGGCAGGACACGACTGCCGACCAGCAGCATGCGGGCGTCCAAGCCCACCGCGCGCCTGGCGAACGGCGCCCGCTCGTCGAGAGTCCTGGCAAGCTTCCGAGCGAAACGTTCGGGCGGATTCGCCAGGCGAATCATCGAACGGCCCGTGCGATCGATCCCGGCGTAGTGCGTGGCGTATGGCCCGTTCAGGTCTCCATGGTGAGGGGTCTGCTCGGTCAGGATGTCCGTCTTGAACATTCCGGACACCAGGATGGTGACGCCCAGGCCGAACGGCGCGACCTCCTCCGCAAGGGCTTCGGCCCACCGTTCGAGGGCCCCCTTGGTCGCGGAGTAGGCGCCGATCGAGGGCAGGCCCCGGATGCCACCCTGGCTGGAGATGACGACGATCCGTCCTCGCCCGGCCGCGCGCATGGACGGCAGCAGCTCCTTGGTGAGCCGCACGGGTCCGAACAGGTTCGTGCGGAACAGCCGCTCCCACACCTCGAACGGCATGTCCTCGACGCATCCCACGGCGGCAATCCCGGCGTTGTGCACGAGGGCGTGGGGCGCACCGACCGCCTCCTCAATAGCTTTGCCGGCAGCAGTGATCGACGCAGGATCCTCGAGGTCGAGTCGAACGCCGACCAAACGGGGATCACCGGCGGCAGCACCGGTCGCCGCCCGCAGGCGGTCGAGTCCCACGTCGGGCGAGCGCATGGCTCCGACGACGCGCCATCCGAGCTTGAACAGGTAGGTGGCGGACGCCAGGCCGAGTCCGCGCGACGCGCCGGTGATGACGACGGTCCGCGGCTCAGGCACGACCGGGCCCACAGCGTCCGCCACCCTGCGGCGGCTCCACTTGCGGGAGTCCCGACGGCTGGGCGCTTATCCAACCGTTCCAGTGGCCCTCGAAGAATGGGCCGGGTTGGCCCTCTTTCTCGTAGAAGCCGTTGGGGTCGTAGACCTTGGCTTCCGGAAACGGCCACGGGCACGCGACGGAGGTCGCGAGCTTCGACATCCGGATGGCGCCGAAGCCCGCACCATAGAAGAAATAAGCGACGTTCAATATGCCAGCCATCACCAGGAACGTGGCGAGGGCCGGGCGGGTGTGGAACCAACGCAACCGCTGAGCCAGCTTCTCGGCCTGCGTACGTCCCGTGTCGTCCCGATAGCCAAGGACACCTGCAGGAATCATCACCACGGTGACGAGCGCGGACTCCCAGATCAGCGGGAACTGGAAGGTCGTTCCTGCGAAGACCGAGCCCCACGGCATCACCTGCGAGTAGATGTACAGCCCCGTGTGGACGAGGAAGATCTCCAAGCACGCGTCCATGATGAACCCGAAGACGAAGAGCAGCAGCGCCATGCTGATGAGCGGGCGGCGCCAGACGAACGAGTCGGCAGACGCACGCGCCTGAAGACGGCGCAGGATCCAGGTGCACGCGAAGAAGGGGCCGAGGAAGTAGAAGGTCGAGTATCCGATCACGATGAAGGGCTCGACCGTGGGCGACAGCCGCACCAAAGGCCAGTCTTCGGGAAAGTGCCAGAGCTGGGGGTTGTAGACCGCATAAGGCGCCCAGTTCATGATGGGGTCCTGCCAGACGATCGCTGTCGATGCCAGCACCATCAGTACGTAGGGATGGCCAGGCTGCCGTCGCCACGCCCGCACGCACACGGCGACGAGGACGAGCATCATGACGACCGTTCCGACCTGATGCAGAGCGATCCAGCCGTCCCATCCGAACAGAAATTCCACAGGACGGGGAACGCCCGTCACCTCCGGGTTGGCGATGCGAGGCGAGGCGGCGCCCATGCGCGCGTGGTAGGCGATAGCCCCGAGGACGGCGAGCGCGAGGACGACCCACAGCGCGGTCACCGGTGACCGCCTCGGTGCGGCGGCCGGACGGGCGGTGGACGGAAGCGTCTGCTCCGCGCTCATCGTTGTCAGACCTCACCGAATCGAGCGACGCGATGCGTGTTGATGCCGTCCGGATCGAGCCTCCGGGCCACGAGGTAGCCGGCGCCCATCCAGGCTCGGCGGGTCCACTTCCCGAAGGAGACCCGGGTTCCGGGTGCACCGGCCGCGGCGGGAAGCATCTTCACCCGCTCGAGGGCCTCCTTCACGCCGCGGGGGCTCAAAGGATGGGCGTCCGCGAAGGCTCGTAGGAGCACGGTGGCGATGTCCCGGTTCACCACCGGTACGCAGTACTGCGGGCGCCGCCCGTAGGTCGCTTCGTACTGGTCCAGGAAGCGCTGGCCGACGAGGTTGCCCTCGTCGTACTGATCGACCCCGGTCCATCCCAGGAACGCCTTCCATAGCACGGGGTTGATCCACGCGTTCTGGAACGCGGTGCTCGTGAAGCGCGGCGGGTCCCAGCCGAGCGTCTCGAGCGCCGAGTTGACGTGCAGGATCCCGAAGCCGAAGCCGCAGTGCACGAGCGCGGTCGGGTTCGCCTCGCGCACCTTCTGGAGCGCAGCGCCAACGTCCTGCGCAGTCTGAGCGATCCGCTCCTCCGCCACGATGCGAATGTCCGTGCCGCGGCAAGCGCTGTGGAAGCTCTTGAGATAGGTCTCGCCCACCAGCGACTGTTCGATCAGGACCCCGACCTCCTTGTGCCCGCCTTTCGCAAGCAGGTCTACCCAGAAGATGGGTTCCTCCGTCAACGAGCCCATTGGAAACGCGAAGGTCCATTCGCCCAACCAGTCGTCGGAGCCGGTCACGCTGACCGCCGGAACACGGAAGCGCTGCTCGATCGCCTCGCGCGTCGGAACCGCGTTGTCGGTGATGCTCGGACCAAAGACGACGAGGCAGCCTTCGTCGACGAGCTCGCCGTAGGCATCGATCACTGCCTTGACCGTTCCCTTCGGGAGGCCCTCGACCTCACGGAACACGATTTCCACCCGGCGGTCGATGATCCGCTGCTTGAGGCCTTCGTTGAACACGAGCTCGAACGCCTGGGTCAGGTCGGCCCGCATCTCCTGCGGGTAATATTCCGGCAGCCGAAAATCGAAGAGATAGCCGAGCTTGATCGGCTCTGCGGTGCTCTCGTAGGACATGTCACCTCCGTTTAGGCGATTCGGTCCCAATGTCCGTTCAGATGCCCAGCGGTGAGGATCTCCGTCATCGATCACCGTGTCGCTTGGTCGGTCAGGTAGACGTTGATCATCTCCACGAGGCCGCTCGTCACGGTCGAGTCGTCGGTGAGCGGTCCGACGACGGCGGCGCGAGCGGCCTCGCGCGGGCTCAGCCCTCCGGCAACGAGCCGCCCAGCCGCGATGAGCACCCGCGTCGAGGCCACCTCGCGCAGCCCAGCGGTGTCGAGGCGACGGATCGCCTGACCGAACCGCACCAGCGCGGCCGCACTGTCGTGATCGATTCCGGTCTCGTGGGCGACGATCTTCTCTTCGACGTCTGCCGGCGGGAAGCCGAACTCGATGGCGACCATCCGTTGGCGCGTCGAGTCCTTGAGGTCCTTGAGAACGCTCTGGTACCCGGGGTTGTAGGACACGACCAGGCAGAACCCAAGCGCGGCGTCGAGAGTCACCCCGAGCCGCTCGATCGGAAGCTGGCGGCGGTGGTCGGCCAGTGGATGGATCACGACCGTAGTGTCCTGCCGCGCCTCGACGACCTCGTCGAGGTAACAGATGGCGCCCTCGCGCACGGCCCGCGTCAGGGGGCCATCGACCCACTCCGTTTCACCGCCGCGCAGCAGGAAACGCCCCACGAGATCGGCAGTCGTCAGGTCGTCGTGACAGGCGACGGTGATGAGCGGGCGGTCGAGGTCGTAGGCCATCGCCTCGACGAAGCGCGTCTTCCCGCAGCCCGTAGGTCCCTTGAGCACAACCGACAAGGCTTGCCGGAAGGCCGCCTTGAAGACATGCTCCTCGTTTCCGATGGGCACGTAGTAGGGCCGCGATGCGCGAGTCGCGCTCACTGCGCTGTTCACGCGAGCAGTCCTAGCGTCATCGCCCCGCACTAGAGCCGGCCCATCAGCATGTCGAAGTTCATCGTCGCCGAACCTCCGCAGAGCGGAGGGCCGAGCGGAACAGCGGGCCGATCACCTGCCTCAGCTGCTCGGGTCTGAGGATCGCGGCGTGGGCGGCGCTCCCGAATACGCGCCGAAGGGCTTCGGCATCGGCGCAGGCGCCGATGCTCAGACAGAGGCAGCCGGTTCCGTGGCGGCGGGCCTCGGCAAGCGCACGGCGGGCATCCGCTGCGCCATACACCCGTTCGTAGCCGTGGTCGTACGCCAGGCCGTCGGACAGCACGGCGAGCAATCGCCGCGACGTGCCGCCGCGTTCCTCCAGCACGGCCGCGCCATGCCGGATCGCCGCGCCCAGCCTCGAGTAGGCGCCCGGTACGAGGCCGCGAAGACGCCGCATCACGAGGGTGTCGAGGTCGTCGTCGAAGCGCTTCACCGGCACCAGGTGCACGGCGGACCGCCCCTGCGAGTGAAAGGCGTAGAGCGCCACGCGATCGCCGAGCTCATGAAGAGCAACCGTGAGCGCGGCGGCCGCCGCCCGCTGGTGCTCGTGCACCGTCTTGCCCGTCGCACCGGGTTCGGCCACGGAGCCCGAGATATCGAGGAGGACCAGCACGGAGAGATCGCGGCGGCGGCGAAGGCTGTCGACGTAGACCGCCTCGTCGGGCGCCGACCCGGCCATCACATCCACGCGCGCCTCGACCGCCGCATCGATGTCGATGTCGTCGCCCTGCACCTGCCGGTGGCAAGAATCGAGGCCCGTGCCGAGGCGGGAGAGCGATCGACGCAAGCCGAACGGGTCCGACACCGAGAGCGACGTGCCGCCCTTTGGCCGCGGCTCGACCTCCTGCACCGTGCACCAGTCCTGGCGATAGCGCTGTCGATGCACGTCCCATTCGGGGTACTTCGTCCCCCGACCTTCGATGGCAGCCTCCTCCATGGTCCCTGCCATTCTGGTCGAGAAGGTCGTGTTGTTGCCGCCTCGCGTCCCGGCGCGCCTCCGGTGCGTCGGTGCATCGGCGCCCGGAGGGCCGCCGCCGTCGAGCGGGCGCACCATGCTCAGCATCCGCTGGAGCAACCGGCCGAGCGCGCCCCCACCACCGGCGGAGCTCGAGAACGAGTCGGCGGCGGTCCCGACGTCGTGGTTCTCGTCCTCTTCGACCCCGACCAGCATCTGGTTGCACTGCCGGCGCGGAACGTGCTCACGCGTCGTCGCCGATGCTCCGCCACGGTCGTTCGACGCGAGCAGATGTCGCGCGCGGATGGCTCCGAAGTTGTCTGGCGGGTCGGCGATCGCCTCCCGGCTCAGCGCGGCAGCCAGGGATGCGGCCGGCGAATCGCCGCGAGCGGCGACGTTGCAGTCGATCAGCGACCGCAGCGGCAGTGGCAATAGATGCACATTCGCGGCCAGCGCCCGATGGCCTTCTACGGCGAGGTATCGCTTGGCCAATGCCGGGCGCCGCATGAGCCTGCGAACGACGTCGGGCTCCAGACTTCCGGCTGCGAGGAGCGATGCCTGCACGGCGAGCGCCTCGAGCTGGTCCCGCATGCTGGTGTCGGCGTCGACGAAGACCATCCTGCCGTCAGTCCACGCTGGCTCCCCCCGCTCGCTGGGCGCCACCTGCAGGGCGCGGCCAGCGAGGGCGGAGGCGAGCAAGCCAAGTCGCCGCAGGCGACCGCTGTCTACCTCGTCACCCCGCACGGAGTCCTTCCCGTCGCGTGTTCCTCATCGGATACCCAGCCGCGTGCAGATGCCCGCCACCTCCTCGAAGATCGACGCCGGGACACTGTAGGGCTCCGTCGCCGACACTTCATCGAGATGGACCGCGATGTCGTCGGCGGTCGGCTTGCTGCCGGGCTCGGCGAGCCAGCCCTCGGCGAGCCCGATGAAGACGCGGGCGTAGCGACCGGCGCAGGCCGAGTAGTTGTGATGGGTGAACCTGCAGGCCCGGCTGGCAAGAAAGACGACGATGGGAACCACGAGCTCTGGGTCGATGGCGCGGAGGAACGGCGACTGCGCCGCCACCTGCTCTCCGCCAACCGTTTCGGTGACCATGCGTGAATGGCCGAAGGGGAGCACGCTGTTCGCCAGGATTCCGTGCGCTGCACCCTCAATCGCGATGACGTTCGCGAGTCCGACGATGCCGGCCTTGGCGGCGGCATAGTGGGCCGCTTGTGGTTGCCCGAAGAGCCCGGCGGACGACGCGATGAAGACGAACCGGCCGTAGCCCTGCGACCTCATCACGCGGAACGCGGGCTGGCTCACGTGGAAGCTGCCGTCGAGGTGGACGTCGAGCATCCGCCGCCAGTCCTTCAGTGCCAGTTCGCCGAAGCTCGCGGTGTGGAAGATTCCCGCGTTGCTGACGACCGCATCGAGACGACCGAACCGCTCGATCGCGGCACGCACGATCGCCTCCCCGCCTTCCGGGCTGGCCACGGAATCGTGCGACGCCACCGCGACACCGCCCGCGCGCTCGATCTCCCCGACGACCTGGTCAGCGACACCTTCGTCGGAGCCCTCGCCGTGCATCGTGCCTCCGAGGTCGTTCACCACCACCGACCCACGGCGCCGCGCAATCTCCATTGCGTAGAGGCGGCCGAGACCTCGACCTGCTCCCGTGACGATCACAACCTGGTCCGCGAAGTCGATCATGCTCCCGCTGCCGGTTCGACGTCGACAGGGTGCTCGGAGGACGTGTCACTCCCATCCGACGCCACGATCGCGATTCCAGCGAGGAATCGACACGGGCAGCGCTAGGAGTCAGCCTCCCATCCGGCCCTACGGAGGAACCTAATATTCGTTCCACACCCTATCATGCGTCGCCGCGCTCGAGCAATCTGCGGGTGCTGGCAAGAGGCCCGGCGGAGCGGTGCCCGATGCCTTGGCCTCAGCATCAGCGCGGCTACCGATGCGGAGGCAGGTGTCGGGACTGCCGCGGAGGCCACGATTCCCTACGCGGAACGCCTGCCGGCGGGCCCGCGCACCGCTTGAGATGGATCACGAACGCTTGGCGGCTCCCCGCAGGACCGTGTCGCGGGCGAAGCGGAGCGCGCACCGACTCCCCGCTCCATGAACGATGTTCTCCGGCGTCCAGATGAGAGCGAACACGCACCTGGCAACCATGTCCAAGGAGGCGTCCTCGGACTGGAGCTGACGCGCTCGAAGGCCTTTCGAGATCAATGTCTTGAGCTGGCGCAGTTGTGCCGGGAACGTCCAGGTCAGATTGGGACTCTTCGGCGGCGCGAGCTGGAGGCCTAGCGACTGGATTCGGTGCTCTTCGGCGAACCGGTGCACCACGTTGATGTTGAACCACAGCAACGAATCGAGCTTCTCGACCGGCGTCGAGGCTGAGCTCATGATGCGATTCCAGCCTTCCGTGACCTTCTCGACGTACGACCACAAGATCGAAGCCATAAGGTAACCCTTCGACTCGATCAAGCGGTAGACGGCACCCGTGCTCATCCCGGCGGCCGCGGCGACGTCCCGGATCGTCGTCAGGTCGTAGCCGCGGCGGGCGAACTCCGATCGTGCGACCGTTCGGATCCGCGCCGCCTTGTCATCCATCCTGGCGACGTCGTCGTCGCCCCAAGGCTCGATGGTTTCGTCTGCCGCTCGGCGGGCTTTGGAGCGATCCAATCGAGCGTCATCGGGAGCGCGGACCGCGAGGCCGTGTAGCAGCATCCGGCACCTGATCGCTGGCACTCGCTCGGCACCCCGAGTTCGGTGGTAGACGCCAATCCCTCCGTGCAGCATGCCCTGGCTGATCCGGTCGGCCAGGAGCTCCAGGTCCACCTCACGCCGAAGGTAGCCACGCGACCTTGCCGCCTCGAGGGTCGCGAGCATGGCCGTGTTGATCGCTGCTGGGGTACGGCTCGCCAGTTGCACCAGCTCCTCGCTCGGACCCGCCGGCGGTTCGTAGAGCGTCAGCAGGAGAGCGGCTCGGTGCCGCACTGCGCATTCGGCGATCGCCGTTCCCAGGTCCACGATCCGCTCTTCGGGTGCGAGCGGGCCCGAGCCTGGCTCGACGGCCTTCTTGGCAAGATCGTCGAGCTCCGCCTGGTAACGCCGGACGAGCTCGATGAAGATGTCTTCCTTCGATGCGAAGTGGTGGTAGAGACTTCCCGGCAGGATCCCGCAGGCGTCGGCGATCTGTTGCAGTGAGGCCCTCAGCCCGGACGACGCAAAAACGGTAGCGGCCGTATCGAGGATCTCCGCCTTGCGTCCGCTGCCACCCGGCACGCTGTGTGCTCCTTCGTCACTCTGCTTCGCTACCGCATCCGATCGCTTATCCCGGCGCGGTCCTTACCGGCGACGCGAAGACCCTAGCGAAGCCGCCAAGGCGCCGAGCGACGTCTTCCCGCGAGCACATCATCGCCTGCTCGTCAACGACACGGCGACGCGGCTCGCGTGCGCATCGCGGCCTGATCGGAATCGACAGCTCGTTCCCGGTCAAGGATCTCATGTACTACGAACTGCTTGGCCTCTGCGGCGCCGGCGAGGGTGACCGCATGGTTCGCGACGGCGAAACCGAGCTTGGCGGAAGAATTCCGTTCTCCACCGACGGCGGACTGATCGGCCGTGGCCACCCTGACGGACCCGCAGGGCTGGCTCAGGTCTCGGAGACCACGCTGCAACTGCGCGGACAGGGGGGAGCCCGTCAGGTTGAGGGCGCCAAGGTGGGAATGTGTCATATGGTCAGCGGGGGGAAGCGTGTGCATCATTCATATCCTCCAGCGGGGTAGCCGTATGACGCACGTTGGTTGGCGACGGCCTAAGCCTTTGTGACTGCTAGCTGGCAGTTCCTCGTAGGGGGTTTGACCGCGAGGTCGGGGGTTCAAATCCCCCCCCACCATCTCAACCTCGGTACGCGCCCGTGCCCCGGCTTTTCCCGCTAGGCGAACTTCAAAAGAAAGGGCCATATCTCACCGGCACCACGCCAAGCGGCGCGAACGACGACATACACGAGATAGATTAAGAAGTAGTTGGTCGCAAACGCAATGGGTGAGCCAGCAAGTGCCCTGGGTAGCCCGTGCTCCTCGACCATGACCGGAAGCGCCAGAAGCATAAGGAGCAGAGCGCCTCGAGCTGTCCATTGCTTTCGAGTCACTTTGCGCATCTAGCAGCTCTCACTCATATCTTCAGTATGCTCGAAAACAGATGATGGGTTTGCTCTTTTTACGCGGCGATCAGGCAGACCGTGTCGAGCGGGGTGTAATGCGACAACGGGCCCCCACTACGACCGATGGGAGACCCCCGGCTCGCGGACCCGGACCGGGAGTCTTTGTCGTCTAGCAGCGTGCTGAAAAACGCTGCCCGCCTGCTGCAATCGCATGATACAAGGCAGCGGGGGGTGAAAGATGCGGGGAAACGATCGCGAGCAGGATGGGATGTTCAGCTACGTCTCGATGGAG
>Ga0074046_10000187_pt1 | contig 53029 bp, 54 predicted proteins | sample BogForMeECP23OM3_FD_94441 | JGI IMG/M metagenome (GOLD analysis project Ga0074046, IMG submission 94441) | Bog forest soil microbial communities from Calvert Island, British Columbia, Canada - Bog Forest MetaG ECP23OM3 | ecosystem: Environmental > Terrestrial > Soil > Wetlands ... | reverse complement strand
CCCGGCGCCAGCCGACCTCAGCTTCACCCCGCCGCCGGGATCGTCGGTCACCCAGGTCAACATGGCCAGCGTCGGCAGCGGAGCCACGGGTAGCGCAAACTCCGGGGTTTCTTTCATCGGATCCGGCTGGCTGACCGTGCTCGAGCTGCCGTCGTCCGCGCTGACCCCCGGCAGCCCAGCACCAGGATCCTCAACCAGCAGCTCCGCTGACGGTGCCGCCGTGCTGCAGGCCCTGCTCGCGTCGGCCACCCCGGTGCACGGCGCCTGGGGCACCGGCCGGCTGCTGCGCACCAGCCTGGTTTCGGTGCTGATGACCGACCAGGGCAGCACGTTCGTCGGCGCGGTCGAGCCCAGCGTCCTATACGCGGCGGCGTCCGCTCACCAGCCCGCAGGGACACCTTGACCGCGATCTCGACCAGCGGGCTGACCAAGCGGTTCCGCGGCGGTCAGCTCGCCGTCGACCATATCGACCTGGCCGTGCCGGACGGCTCGGTCTACGGCTTCCTGGGGCCGAACGGATCAGGCAAGACCACCACGATCAGGATGCTGCTCGGCCTGGCCTTCCCGACCGCGGGCCAGGCCGCGCTGCTCGAGGTGCCGATGCCCGCCGGCGCCACCCAGGTCCTGCACCGGGTCGGTTCGCTGGTCGAAGGCCCGGCCTTCTACCCGTTCCTGACCGGCAGCGACAACCTGGCCAGGTACGACGCCGCCGACCGGACCGCCGACCCGCGCACGGCGCGGGCCAGGATCGAGGCGGCCCTGGACCGGGTGGGCCTGCTCGCGGCGGCGAAGAAGCGGTACCGCAACTACTCCCTCGGCATGAAGCAGCGCCTGGCCATCGCCGCGGGCCTGCTGCGGCCCCGGGAGCTGATCATCCTGGACGAGCCGACGAACGGGCTCGACCCCCAGGGGACCCGCGAGGTGCGCGCGCTGATCAGGCAGATCGCGGCCGACGGCACCACCGTGTTCGTCTCCTCGCACCTGCTCGCCGAGGTCGAGCAGATCTGCACGCACGTGGGCGTGATGCGGACCGGAAAACTGGTCTTCCAGGGACCGCTGCCCGAGCTGCGGCGGACCGGAGCCGCCCGGGTCACGGTGCAGACCGCCGACCCCGAGGCAGCCGTGAAGGTCCTGACTGGCCTGGGCTTGGCCGAGGCGTCCGGGAACGACCCCACGGAGGCGTCACCGGGGGCAACGCCCCAAGTGTCGGCATTGCTCGGGGACGCGTCGCCGGAGCAGGTCTGCGCCGAGCTCGTCCAGGCCGGGATCGGAGTCCGCGGCTTCGCGGTCACCTCGCCGAGCCTGGAAGACCTGTTCGTCGGCCTTACCGGGGAGGGCTTCGATGTCGGCGGCTGACGTTGCCGTTCCGGTGGGGCAAGCACCGCACCCCGTTCGGTCCTATCTGAGATTTTTCACGGCCGAGCTCCGGCTGGTGTTCCGGCGCAGGAGAAACCTGCTGCTGCTCGCCGTGACCGCCATCTTTCCGCTGGTCATCGGCATTGCGCTGCGCCTGGCCTCGCCTCACCCGCAGGGCGGCAACGGGTCCGGGGTGGCGTTCTTCAACCAGCTGGCGGGCAACGGCGTCTTCCTCACCTTCATCGCGCTCAGCACCCTGCTCATCCTCATCCTGCCGGTGGTGGTCGCCGTGGTGGCGGGGGACTCGGTGGCCGGCGAGGCCGGCTACGGCACGCTGCGTTACCTGCTCGCGGTGCCTGCCGGGCGGACCAGGCTGCTCGCGATCAAGTTCGGCGTGATCGTGACGTTTGGTCTGGCCGCGACGTTCATCGTCTCGGCGGTAGCCCTGGTCGCCGGCGCCGCTCTGTTCCCGGTCGGACCGGTGACCCTGCTCTCCGGAACAACGGTCTCGCTGCCGGACGGGCTCGTGCGGCTGCTGTTCGTCACCTTGTACGTCGCGGCCGCGATGGCGGCGCTCGGCGCCATCGGGCTGGCCGTCTCGACGATGACCGAGCACGCGATCGGGGCCATCGCCACCGTCATGATCCTCGTGGTGGCCAGCGAGGTGGTCGACAACGTGCCGCAGCTCGCGGCGGTCGGCCCGTACCTGCCCACGCACTGGTGGCTCTCCTTTGACGCCCTGCTGCGCGTGCCCGTCGATACCTCCACCCTGCTCCGCGGGCTGCTGTCGTTCGCGGTCTACACGCTGCTGTTCTGCTCGTTCGCCTGGGCCCGTTTCACCTCGGCCGACGTCACCAGCTGAGCCCGCGTTCCCGGCGACCCGCGTTCCGGCGACCCGCGCCCCGGGCGACCCCGGCCGGGGCGCGGGCTCCTTGATCACGCCTGCCTGGCAGATGCGTCCTATGCGTTATTGCGACTTGATTGCAATTACTTCTAAACTGGGCTGAGCTGACATCCTCGCAGGAAGGTGACCCGATGCCCGGTCCGCGCGCCCGCCTGGCGAAGATCCGCCGTGGCCTCAGCCCGGCGGAGTGGGCCCGTTTCGGCGGCATGGTCGCGGCGGTCGTCGGGCTGCACGTGCTGGGCTGGGGGATGCTGGCGGCCGCGATGGGCGGCCATTACCACATCAGCAAGACCACGGTGTTCGGGGTGGGGACCGGGGCGCTCGCCTACACCCTGGGCATGCGGCACGCGTTCGACGCCGACCACATCGCGGCGATCGACAACACGACCCGCAAACTGGTCCACGAGGGCAAGCGGCCGCTCTCGGTGGGGTTCTTCTTCTCCCTGGGCCACTCCAGCGTGGTGTTCGCGCTCGCGGTGCTGCTGAACTTCGGCATCCGCGGCCTGGATGACCAGGTACGGAACGGCAATTCCGGGCTGCACAGCATCACCACCGTCGTCGGAACCTGCGTGTCCGGGTTCTTCCTGTTCCTGATCGCCGCGTTCAACATCGTCATCCTGACCGGGATCATCCGGGTGTTCCGGGAGATGCGCAGCGGCGCGTACGACGACGAGGCGCTGGAGGAGCAGCTGAACAAGCGCGGCCTGATGAACCGGGTGCTCGGCCCGCTGGCCCGCCGGGTCGACACGCCCTGGAAGATCTACCCGATCGGGTTCCTGTTCGGCCTGGGATTCGACACCGCCACCGAGATCGCGCTGCTGGTGCTGGCCGGTACGGCCGTGGCCGGGGGCCTGCCGTTCTACGCGATCTTGTCGCTGCCGATCCTGTTCGCGGCCGGGATGAGCCTGTTCGACACCGCGGACGGCTGCTTCATGAACTTCGCCTACGACTGGGCGTTCGCCAAGCCGGTCCGCAAGGTGTACTACAACATGACCATCACCGGCCTGTCGGTGTTCGTCGCGGTGTTCATCGGCGCGATCGAACTGCTGGGCCTGGTCGCCCAGAACTCGAACCTGAACGGGTCGTTCTGGTCGTTCCTGGCGAACTTCAACATCAACACGGCCGGCTTCGTCATCGTCGGGGTGTTCGTGGTGACCTGGGTCATCGCGCTGTCTGTCTGGCGCTTCGGCCGCATCGAGCAGAAATGGGATGCCGGGCGCCCCGTCACGGTCACGGCGGATACGCCAGATTAGCCACTCCCGTCCCGCGCGCCCCCCGCCTCGGCGGCCACGGCCGCGTCGGCGACACATGAGTGTGACACTCTAATGGTTCTTTCGGGTAGAGTGCCACACTCATTGGTTCGGCGCACCGCGCGGAGTTACCAGGTGAAGTCCTCTTCCCAGAATTCGGTGGTGCCGCGGGGGGAGGTGGGGCTGGCGGGGGAAGAGGGGCGGGTGTGCTCCTGGGCGCGGAGCTCGACCCGGCGGATCTTGCCGGAGATCGTCTTGGGCAGGTCGCCGAACTCAAGCCGCCGGATCCGCTTGTACGGCGCCACCCGCTCGCGGCAGAACGCCATGATGGAATGGGCCACCTCGCCCGACGGCGACCAGTCCGCGGCGAGCAGGACGTAGGCCTTCGGCACGGCCAGCCGGACCGGGTCCGGTGACGGCACCACCGCGGCCTCGGCCACCGCCTCGTGCTCGATCAGGATGCTCTCCAGCTCGAACGGCGAGATGCGGTAGTCCGAGGCCTTGAAAATGTCGTCGGTCCGGCCCACGTAGGTGATGTAGCCATCGTCGTCGGAGGTGGCGACGTCGCCGGTGTGGTAGTAGCCGTCCCGCATGGCCTCCGCGTTCAGCGCCTCGTCGTCCAGGTAGCCGGTCATCAGCCCGAGAGGCCGCCGGGACAGATCCAGGCAGATCTCGCCGTCGCGGGCCGACTGGCCGGTCAGCGTATCCACCAGCGTCACCGGGTAGCCGGGCAGCGGGCGGCCCATCGAGCCCGGGCGGACCGGCTGTCCCGGCGTGTTGCCGACCTGCGCGGTGGTCTCGGTCTGGCCGAAGCCGTCCCGGACCGTGATCCCCCAGGCCTTGCGCACCTGATCGATGACCTCCGGGTTCAGCGGCTCGCCCGCGGCCAGGCACTCGCGCAGCACGGAGGTGTCGGCCGTGCCCAGGTCGGCCTGGATGAGCATCCGCCACACGGTAGGCGGGGCGCAGAAGGTGCTCACCTGGCAGTCACCCAGCGCAGCAAGCAACGAGGCAGCCGAAAACCGCTGATACCCCAGGACCAGGACGGTGGCGCCCGCGTTCCACGGCGCGAACACGTTGCTCCAGGCGTGCTTGGCCCACCCGGGCGAGGACAGGTTCAGGTGCACGTCACCCGGCTGGATGCCGATCCAGTACATCGTCGACAGGTGCCCCACGGGGTAGCTGACCTGCGTGTGCCCAACGAGCTTGGGCAAAGCCGTGGTGCCCGAGGTGAAGTAGAGCAGCAGCGGGTCGCTGGCCCGGGTAATGCCCTCGGGCGTGAACTCGGCCGGCTCGTCGAACGCATCGGCGTAGGGGTGCCAGCCTTCGGTCAGCTCTCCCAGGCCGCCGCCGTCCGCGGCGTCACCCACCGCGATCCGCGTCCACTCTCCCGGCACCTGGCCGAACTTCGCCACCTGCGACGTATCGGTGATGACGTGCCGGACCTCGCCCCGCGCGATCCGGTCCACCAGGTCGGCCGGCTGCAGCAGCGTGGACGCCGGAATGATCACGGCGCCGAGCTTCATCGCGGCCAGGATGACCTCCCACAGCGGCGCCACGTTGCCGAGCATCAGCAGCACCCGGTCGCCGCGCCGGACGCCGAGGCCGCGCAGCCAGTTGGCCACCTGCGCCGACCGGGTGGCCAGCTCCCCGTAGGACAAGCTGACATCAAACCCGTCGTCGGCGACGATCCGCAGCGCGGGCCGGCCCGGATGCTCGCCCGCGATCACATCGAACCAGTCGAGCGCCCAGTTGAACTCGTCGAGTTCCGGCCAGGTGAACTCGCGCCGTGCGGATTCGTAGTCGTCGCGGTAGCTGAGCAGCAGATCCCGCGCCGCGCGGAACGCGGCCGTCGGTGCGGCAGGGGTCGGTGCGGCAGAGTCGGTCATGAGCCTATCGTGGCAGGTCCTGCGGGTTTTGGGGAAGACAGGCAGGGCTGACCAGGCCGGTCTCGTAGGCCAGGACGACCGCCTGGACCCGGTCGCGCAGCTGTAGCTTGGCCAGGATCCTGGCCACGTGGGTCTTCACCGTCGCCTCGCTCAGCGTCAGCGTGGTGGCGAGCTCGGCGTTGCTCAGGCCGCGCGCGACCAGGCCGAGCACCTCGAGCTCGCGCGGCGTGAGGACAGACAGGTCCCCGTTCGCCGTCCCGGAAACCGCGCGCGGAGCGAACCGCTCGACCAGGCGGCGGGTGATGGACGGGGCGAGCAGCGCGTCGCCGCAGCGGATCAGGCGGATGGCGGCGATCAGGTGCTCGGGGGAGACGTCCTTGAGCAGGAAGCCGCTGGCCCCGGCGGACAGCGCCGCGTAGACGTACTGGTCCAGGTCGAACGTGGTGAGAATGATGATCCGGACGTCGGTCTGGGACGCCAGGATGCGCCTGGTCGCCTCGAGCCCGTCCATCTCGGGCATCCGGATGTCCATCAGCACGACGTCCGGCCGGTGCTTGAGCGTGGCCGCGACAGCCGCCCGGCCGTCCGCGGCCTCCGCCACCACCGGGATGCCCGCGGAGTTCAGGATCAGCCGGAAGCCGCCGCGCACCAGCGTCTGGTCGTCGGCGATGACCACCCGGGGAGCCTCCGGTGTCACGTGGCCTGCTGGTCTCGACCGCCGCCTCGACGCTGGCCCTCGGCCGGGACCCGCCGGATCGGCGTGCTGAAATCCATCGGCTTCTCGCCCGGGCAGGTGGTGGCCAGCTACCTGATCCAGGTCGCCGTCCCCGCGCTGGCCGGCTGCGTGGCCGGCGTGATAGCCGGCAACCTGCTGTCCGTGCCGCTCGGCCAGACCGCGCAGGTGTACGGCGTAGGCGCGCTGGCCGTCCCGGTCTGGGTCGACGTGGCCGTGCCGCTGGCCATGCTAGGCCTGGCCGGCGCCGCCGCGGTGCTGCTCGCGCTGCGCGCGGGCCGGATGAGCACGGTGGCGGCCATCGCGACCGGTCGGGCGCCGCGGCCGAAGCACGGCTACGCCGCGCACCGGGTGCTCGGCCGAGGCCCCTGGGCCCGGCTGCCGCGGGCGGTGACCATCGGCCTGGCCGGGCCGTTCGCGCGGCCCACCCGGACCGCGATCACCCTGGCCGCTATCTTGTTCGGCGGCGTCGCGGTGACGTTCGGCGCGGGCCCGGGCGCCTCGCTGGACCGGGTCTACGCCGATCTGTCGCACTCGGCGTCCGAGCCCGTGCAGGTGAACATCCCCGGTGCGCCCGGCCAGAACGGCGGTCCGGTGAAGGCTGGTCCGGGTCCGGCCCTGCCCAGTCTGGCCGCGCAGGAAAGCGCCGTTCAAGCCGCGCTGCGCGCCCAGCCCGGCACGCTGCACTACGTGGCCGAATCCGACGACGACATCGCCGTCCTGGGCCTGTCCGACCGCGTGTCCCTGATCGGCTTCGGCGGCGACGCCAGCTGGACCGGTTACGCGCTTGTCTCCGGTCACTGGTACGCCGGCGGGGACCAGGCCGACCTGAACACCGCCTTCCTCACCCAAACCGGCACCAAGGTGGGCGACCGCTACCCGCTCACCTCGGGCAGCAGGCATCTGACCATCCAGATCGCCGGGGAGATCTTCGACCCGAGCGGCGGCCGGGCAGAGATCATCGCCAGCCAGTCCACCCTGGCCGCCCTCGATTCCGGCCTGGCCCCCGACCAGTACGAAGTGGCCCTGACGCCGGGCACCGACGCCCAGGCTTACGCGGACGCGGTGGGCGCCAAGCTGGGGCAGCTCTACCAGGTCAGCACCAACGGCAGCAGCTCATCGCAGTTCTTCGTCATCATCGGCATGGTCGCGACGCTGACGCTGCTGCTGATCGCCGTGGCCGGGCTCGGCGTGCTCAACACCGTGGTGCTCCAGACCAGGGAGCGGGTGCACGACCTCGGGGTGTTCAAGGCGATCGGCATGACGCCGCGGCAGACGATCGCCATGGTGGTGTGCTCGGTGGCCGGCATCGGCCTGGTCGCCGGGCTGATCGCGATCCCGGCCGGGATCGCGGTGCACAACTACGTGCTCCCGGCCATGGGTCACGCCGCGCAGACCGACGTGCCGCCTTCGGTGCTCAACGTGTACCACCCGTGGGAGCTCGTCCTACTGGCCCTGTCCGGTCTGGTCATCGCCGTGGCGGGGGCGCTACTCCCGGCCGGCTGGGCGGCCCGGACCCGCACCGCGTTCGCGCTGCGCGCCGAGTAGCCCGCTAGCGACGCCGGCCTCCCGCTTGCGGCGCCGGCCCCCCGCGCACTCGATACAGGTCCCTGCGGCCGGGCGGGCGGCCAGCCGGTCTTTGCCGATCGGCCGCCCGCACTGGTCGCATACGCCGTACCGGCCCTCCGCCAGCCGCTCCAGTGCGGCGTCGAACGCCGCCACCTGCTCCCGCGCCGCCTCGAGCAGGGAGGCGGCGTGCTGGCGCTCGAACGCGAGCGTCGCGCCCTCCGGGTCGTGCTCGTCGTCGGTCCCGGCCGAACTAGCCGCCTCTGCCAGCCCGGCGAACTCCCGCTCGAGCACGGCCACCCGCTCCCGGGCGCGCGCCTGCTCGGCCAGCAGTACCTCGCGCTCCGTCGCCATATGTCATTGTCTCTTACTGGCCAACCCGGCGGCCCGCCACAGGTTTTCGACACCGCGACGAGCAATGCGGAATCGGTTGCACGACGACACGATATACGCTACTATATTCGAATATAGACGCTTCATTACTAGTGGCCATTGAAAACTTAGCCGCACCCCTGGCGGCCGCCCGCCAGAACACCGGCGCCACCCTCGATGACGGCAATGTGCGTAACCATCACAGACTCCGACGGCAGGCCCGTTGCCCACGGCTGTGGCCGCCCCTCGCCGAAACGGGGACGCCCCGGCCAAGGACCCCCCGCAGGGTCGGCCTTCACCGCTGCGGACCGCGGGCCACCCGGGACCGGGCCCCTGCGGCTCAACCTGGCCGCGTTCGACCGCACCGCAGCCAACGGCCGGGACCTGCAGTTCAGCGGTCCGACCCAGTACCCCAGCTGAGGACCGGGCGGCGGCCCTCAGATCACCTTCAGCTGTCCTTAATGTTGCCTGGGTAGCCTCTCCGAGCGACAGGGAAAGGGAGCGGCGCGGCTCATAGCTAACCGAGAAGGTTCGTGCAGCCATTTCCGAACCCGTGACCGCAGAATGGGATACATGAGCAGCAAACCTCGAGACGGGATCCGCCGGGCCATCGCCGCCAGGGAACTGGGCCGGAACAAGGTCCGGTCCACCACCACCGCGGTCACCATGGCCAGCGTGGTGACGGCCGGCGCGCTGGCCCTGGCCCTGCCAGGGTCCACGCATAAGACCAGCACGTCCTCCTCTTCGACGTCGACCGGCTCGTCCTCAACGGGATCCACCTCGACGAATTCAGGATCGTCGAGCAGTAATTCCGGTTCTTCAGGCTCCAGCTCAACCAACTCAGGCTCGTCTTCCTCAAATTCGAGCAACTCAAGCAACTCAAGCAACTCGGGCTCGAGCGGCTTCAGCTCCGGCTCCTCGCCGATCTCGAGCTCGGGCAGCGGCCAGGTCACCTCCGGCGGCTCGTGATGCCAAGCCCCTCAGGGGACACCGCCACGGACGCCGACGCGTCGGCTAGCTGGCGGGCCCTCGGGACGCTGGTCCAGCTGGTGGTGACCGACCCGCGGTGCCTGGCCGAGGCCCGGCACCTGCTCACCCAGGACCTCGCCGAGGTGGACCTGGCCTGCAGCCGGTTCCGCGCCGACTCCGAGATCTGCGCCCTGCGCAACGTAAAGGACCGCCCGGCCCACGTCAGCCCGCTGCTGGCCGAGGCCATCGCGGTGGCGCTGCGGGCGGCCCGCCTGACCGACGGCGACGTGGACCCGACGGTAGGCGCCGCCATGTCCGCGGTTGGATACGATCGTGATTTCAAACAAGTTCACCCCATCGGCTCACCGCTCGCACTCACCGTCAGGACGGTGCCCGGCTGGCGTGAGGTCCACCTGGACGGCCAGTCCCTGACCATGCCGGCCGGGGTCCAGCTCGACCTGGGGGCGACCGCCAAGGCCTGGGCCGCGGACCGGTCCGCCGGGCGGATCGCATCCCGGCTCGGCTGCGGCGTCCTGGTCAGCCTGGGCGGCGACATCGCGGTCGCGGGACCCGCCCCGCAGGACGGCTGGCGGATCCGGGTGCAGGATGTGACCGGCTCGCCCGACGATCCGCCGGCCGGCCCGTACGCGCTGATCGCCATCCGCGACGGCGGCCTGGCCACGTCGAGCACGGCCGCGCGCCGCTGGCAGCGGGGCGGCGACGTGCTGCACCACATTCTCGACCCGCGCACCGGCCTGCCCGCCGAGCCGGTCTGGCGGACCGTCTCGGTCGCCGCGGGGACCTGCGCCGACGCCAACGCGGCGAGCACGGCCGCGATCATCCGCGGCCGCCGGGCGCTGGGCTGGCTGGCCCAGCTCGCCCTGCCGGCCCGGCTGGTCGACACGACCGGCGTGGTGTTCACCGTGGCCGGCTGGCCCGACGAGCCCCAGCAGAACGACGACTCCGGGGACCAGCAACAGTCAGAGGCTGTTCAGAACTTATCTACAGGCTCCGCAGACACCGGTCGCCGAGGATGGATGACGTGAACGAGAAGCAACACGACGGACGGGAACCACTGACATGAGCGGGTCCACCGCCTTCTGGTACGCCAGCCGCGCGACCGGGATCGTCGCGCTCCTGCTGCTGACGGCCGTGCTGGTCCTCGGCATCCTGGTCAACCGCCAGGGTCGGCTGCCCGGTCTGCCGCGGTTCGCGGTGACGGACCTGCACCGGAACCTTTCCCTGCTCGCGGTGGCGTTCATCGCCGTGCACGTGTTCACCGCGGTGCTCGACACCTACGTCCACATCCCGCTGATCTCCGCGGTCATCCCGTTCTCCTCGGGCTACGAGCGGTTCTGGCTCGGCCTAGGCGCGATCTCGCTGGACATGATGATCGCGATGATCGTGACCAGCCTGCTCCGCGGCCGGATGAACCGCATCCTGTGGCGGGCCATCCACCTGCTCGCCTACGCCAGCTGGCCGGTCGCGTTCGCGCACAGCATCGGCTCGAGCAAGGACCTGCAGCACGGCTGGATGCTCGACATGGCGATCGGCTGCGCGTTGATCGTCGCGGCGGCGGTAATCTATCGGCTGGCTCACGCGGCACGCCAGGTGCCCCGGGCCGGACGGGTCGCCGCGGTCTACGCCCAGCACACCGCCACCACGAGCAGGGCCATGACGAGCAGGCAGGCTCGCCGGACCCGTGAGACGGTGAACCGATGACCACGACCGTAAACGAATCGGTACCAGGCGGGGCAGCCCGGCAGGCTGCCGGACTGCCCCGCCTGCTGCCGGCCGCACCGGAAGACCTGCGCGGCCACCTCGCCCGGTACGGTCCCACGCCGTACCGGGGCCAAACCGGCGTGCTGATCGGTGACATCGAGGCCTCCGGCCTGACCGGCCGGGGCGGCGCGGCCTTCCCGGTGTACCGGAAGATGGCCGTCGTGGCCCGGGGCCGCGGCCGGAAGGTGATTGTCGCCAACGGCTCGGAGAGCGAGCCGGCCAGCCGCAAGGACGAACTGCTGCTGCGGCTCGCGCCGAACCTCGTGCTCGACGGGCTGCAGCTGGCCGCGGAGGCGGTCGGCGCCACCGAGGCTCACCTGTACCTGCACTACGGCCCCACCCCCGAGATCTTGCGGGCGCTGGCCGAACGGGCCTCGCGCGGCCTGGACGGCCTCGGCGTGACGATCACGCAGGCCCCGCCGCGGTTCCTGGCCGGCCAGGAAACGGCGCTGGTGAACCGGCTTAGCGGCGGACCCGCGCTGCCCACGTTCCAGCCCCCGCGGGTGAGCGAGCGCGGCCTGGGCGGCGCGCCGACCCTGGTGCAGAACGTGGAGACCCTGGCCCACCTCGCGCTGATCGCGCGGTACGGCCCGCGCTGGTTCCGCGCGGCCGGCACCGACGCCGAGCCCGGCAGCATGCTCACCACCGTGTACCAGGTGGACGGCAAGTGCCGGGTGTTCGAGGCGGAGATCGGCGCCCCGCTGCGCACCCTGCTCAGCAGCGGCGCCGAGACGCAGGCCTGGCTGGTCGGCGGCTACCACGGCAGCTGGCTGCCGATGCCGCAGGCGGTCGGCCTGACGCTGGCCAACGACACGCTGAAGAGGTTCGGCGCGGCGGTGGGCGCGGGCGTGCTCGTGGCGCTGCCGGCCGACCGGTGCGGCCTGACCGAGGCGGCCCGGGTGACCGGCTACCTGGCCGCCGAGTCGGCCGGGCAGTGCGGCCCGTGCCTGAACGGGCTGCCGCGCATCGCGGCCGGGCTCGCCGAGCTGGCGGGTCCGGGGCACCGCAGGCAGACCCGCGCGGACGTCGAGCGCTGGGCCGGCCTGGTGACCGGGCGCGGCGCCTGCAACCACCCGGACGGCACGGTGCGGTTCGTCCGCAGCGCCCTGACGGTGTTCGCGCCTGAGATCGCCCTGCACGCGCGGGGCCAGTGCTCGGCCACCAACCGCAAGCCGTTCCTGCCGCTACCGAACGGCATGCCGACCAGCGAAGACGACTGGACCTGACCATGGCTGACACCCTCAAGGTGAACCCGATCGACTGCACCGGGCACGGCGTGTGCGCCGAGCTCCTGCCCGAGCTCATCTCGGTGGACGAGTGGGGCTACCCCATCGTGGACCCGCGGCCGGTGCCCCTGGCCCTGGACCGCGAGGCACGCCGCGCCGTGGCGGCCTGCCCCGCCCTAGCGCTCAAGCTGATGCGCACTGACGAGCCCGCTCGTTCGAGATGACGCGCAACTAAACGTGAACCGGGGCACGCGCCCAGCCCGTTCGGATTAAAGAACGTCGTGGCCGGGGTGCGGGTCGATCGGCACCGCGGGGATGCTGCCCAGGCGGCCGGCCTGGTAGTCCTCGAAGGCCTGGACCAGTTCGGCGCGGGTGTTCATGACGAACGGGCCGTAGGCCGCGACCGGCTCCCTGATGGGCTGCCCGCCGAGCAGCAGGATGTCCATGTCCTGCTTGGGGTCGGCCGCGAAGGTGATCGCGTCACCGGCCCCGAACACCGCCAGCTGCCCCATCCGCACCGGCCTCTGCTCGGCACCGACAAAACCGCTGCCGGCCAGCACGTACCCGAGCGAGTTGAAGTCCGCCCGCCACGGCAGCCGGACCTGGGCGCCGGCCGAGACGGTGGCGTGCACCAGGGAGATCGGCGTGTGCGTGACGCCGGGGCCGTCGTGACCGTCGAACGACCCAGCGATCACCCGCAGCAGCGCCCCGCCGTCCGCGGACGAGAGCAGGGCGACCTGCCCGGCCCGGATGTCCTGGTAGCGCGGCGGCGTCATCTTCAGCCGGGACGGCAGGTTCACCCACAGCTGGAAGCCGTGGAACAGGCCGCCGCTGACCACGAGCTCCTCCGGCGGCTCCTCGATGTGCAAGATGCCGCCGCCCGCGGTCATCCACTGGGTGTCGCCGTTGGTGATCAGGCCGCCGCCGCCGTTGGAGTCCTGGTGGCGGAACGTGCCGTCGATGATGTAGGTGACGGTCTCGAACCCGCGGTGCGGGTGCCACGCGGTGCCCTTGGGCTCGCCCGGCGCGTAGTCGACCTCACCCATCTGGTCCATGTGCACGAACGGGTCGAGCCGCGCCAGGTCCACCCCGGCGAAGGCACGCCGGACCGGGAACCCCTCGCCCTCGTAGCCGGATGGCGCGGTGGTGACCGAGGTGACCTTCCGCTCGGTCTGCGTGACGTCGGGCTCCGGGATCCGGGGCAGGACGAGTATGTCGTCGACGGTGATCGCTGGCATGTCTTCCTCCTAAAGCCTAGTGTCCAGCATAACGATGCTTGAAAGATCAAATATTCCGAACGGGTCGGTGTGCGTGCCCAGGGCCGCTTGCTCGCTACCATGGGCAGGCGCAGGGAGGGAGCCTGAGAATGGACGAGGAAGCGACGCCGCCTTCTTACGCGAGCGCGGGCGTGGACGAGGAGCGCGAGCAGGACGTGTTCGGCCGGGCGATGCGCCCGTGGCTGGCCCGCACCCGGGTCAGGTCTCCCCTGGTGACCAGCATCACCGGGCTGGCCAGCGGCTACTTCGCCACCTTGATGCAAATCCCGCCCGGGCCGCCGATCGCACTGACCACCGACGGCGTGGGGACCAAGATCCTGCTGGCCCGGGAGGCCAACCGGTGGGAGCCCATCGGTATCGACTGCGTCGCCAACAACGTCAACGACCTGGTCTGCGTCGGCGCGGTACCGCTCGCGCTGCTCGACTACGTGGCCACGGACCGGATCGACGAGGGTGTCCTCGAAGAGGTCGCCCGTGGCCTGTACCTGGGCGCCGACCTGGCCGGGATCGCCATCCCCGGAGGCGAGATCGCCCAGATCGGTTCCATGCTGGCCGACGCGGCCGGCGGCCGTCCCATGCTCGACCTGGTCGGCACCGCGATCGGCGTGCTGCCTCCCGGGCGCGAGCCGGTCGACGGATCCCAGGTCCGTCCCGGGGACGTCATCCTCGGCCTGCCCAGCTCGGGCCTGCACAGCAACGGGTACTCACTCGCCCGGCGGGTCCTGTTCGACGTGGCCGGGATGACCCTCGACGACCTCGTGCCGGGCACGGCCCGCCACCTGGACGACGCGCTGCTGCAGCCGACCCGGGTGTACGTGCGGGCCGCCGAGGCGCTGTGGGAGGCGGGCATCGAACCGCGCGGCCTGGTGCACATCTCCGGCGGCGGGCTGCTGAACCTGGCGCGCCTGGCCGCCGACGTGTCCTACGAGCTTGACGCGCTGCCGCCACCGCCGCCCGTCTTCCGGCTCATCGCCGAGGCCGGGCAGATCCCGGCGGCCACGATGTACGCGACCTTCAACATGGGCATCGGCTTCTGCATGATCGTCTCGCCGTCCAAACAGCAGGCGGCGATCACCGCGCTCAAGAGCGCCGGCGAGGAACCGGCCCGGGTGGGCTGGGTCACCGACCGCTCCGGCCGGAACGTGTCGATCCCGGCCGCCGGCCTGATGGGCCGCGGCGACGCGTTTTCCCCCGGGGGGACGACCCCCCCAGACCCCCCCGCTGTCCTTCCCGGAGAGACCCATCCCCCCGGACCCCCCTTGGATACCGTCTAACCATGGATGTCCGTGGCTATGTTGACGCGAACGCGCGCGCGTTCATCGACGACCTGAAGCAGTGGCTGGCCATACCCTCGATCTCCGCCGACCCGGACCGCCACGCCGACGTACGGCGCAGCGCCAACTGGCTGGTGACTCATCTCCGCGGCGTCGGTTTCCCGGTCGCCGAGGTATGGGAGACCGGCGGGCTGCCCGCGGTGTTCGCCGAATGGCCGGCCGCGGACCCGGCGACCACCCCCACTGTCCTGGTCTACGGCCATCACGACGTCCAGCCGGTCGAGCCGCTGGAGGAATGGCAGAGCCCGCCGTTCGAGCCCGCCGAGCGCGACGGGCTGCTGCTGGGCCGCGGCGCCTCCGACGACAAGGGCCAGGTGCTGTTCCACACCCTCGGCGTGCGCGCCGCTCTGGCCGCGCGGGGGGGTCTGGGGGAGGCGTCCCCCCGGGCAAGCACAGCCAACCCGGCCGCGGCGGCCCCGCCGGTTACCATCAAGCTGCTCGTCGAGGGCGAGGAGGAATCGGGTTCGGAGCACTTCGCTGACCTGCTCCGGCGCGAGCAGGCCCGGCTGGCCTGCGACGTGATCGTGATCAGCGACACCACCATGTGGGCCGCCGACGTGCCGTCCATGTGCACCGGCATGCGCGGGCTGCTCCCGGTCGAGGTCACGCTGACCGGGCCGGTCCGGGACCTGCACTCCGGCTCGTTCGGCGGCGGGGTGCCGAACCCGCTGCACGCGATGGCGAGCCTGCTGGCCGGCCTGCACGACGAGCGGGGCCGTATCACCCTGCCCCGGTTCTACGACCGGGTGCTGCCGCTGTCGGAGGAGGAGCGGGACCTGCTGGCCCGGCTGCCGTTCGACGAGAAGCGGTGGCTCGCCGACGCGGGCGAGAGTGGCGCGGCCCACGGCGAGCAGGGCTTCAGCACGCTGGAGCGGATCTGGGCCCGGCCGACCGCCGAGGTCAACGGCATGTGGGGCGGCCACACCGGGCCCGGCTCCAAGACCATCATCCCGCGGGCCGCGCACGCCAAGGTCTCCTTCCGCCTGGTCGCCGACCAGGATCCCGCCGACGTGGCCGAAGCCTTCCGCGAGTACGTGGCCGCCCGCACGCCGGACGGCCTGACGGCCACGGTGACCGTCCATCCCGGCGTGCGCCCCTGCCACTCGCCGATCACCTCCCCGGCCGTGCTGGCCGGGCGCCGCGCGATGCAGCGGGCGTTCGGCCGCGAGGTGCTGTTCACCATGGAAGGCGGCAGCGGCCCGGAAGCGGACCTGGCCGAGATCCTCGGCGCACCGCTGGTGTTCCTCGCGGTCGGCCTGGATTCGGACCAGATCCACGCGCCGAACGAGAGCGTGGACCTCGCCCTCCTGCTGCGCGGCGCCGAGGCCTCGGCGTACCTCTGGGACGAGCTAGCCGCCGCGGATCTGCGGTGACGCCGCTGGAGTCGCTCGCCCTGTCCCGGGGGACCGTCGACCGGGTCACCCACCGGCGGAACGACAAGCAGTGGCTGGACGCGGCCTGGGCCGATCCGCGCACCCGGGTGCTGGTGGTCACCGGCGGCCGGGCGCTGGTACGGTTCGACGACGACGAGCACGTGGAGCTGGTCTTCGTCGCGCCGGCGCAGGCGTCCGCCGGGACCCGGTTCCTGCTCGGGCAGGACGCCGACGGCGTGGTCTACTTCGGGGTCTCGGCGGACCTGCCGGCCGCGCTCTCCCCCTCCCCGGCCCGCTCCCCGGCCCCCTCTCCGGCGCCCTCCCCGGCCGGCACCGTCCGCGTGGCGTCGCTGCGGGAGGTGGGGGTGCTGCTCGGGGACCGCGACGCGGGGCTGCTCACGCACGCGGTGGCGCTGGCCAACTGGCACGACACGCACACCCACTGCCCGGTGGACGGAACGCCCACCATCCCCGATCCCGGCGGCCACTCGACCAGGTGCCCCGCGGACGGCACCGAGCACTTCCCGCGCACCGATCCCGCCGTGATCATGCTGGTGACCGACCCCGATGACCGGTGCCTGCTGGCCAGAAACGCCGCCTGGCCGGGACGCCGGGTGTCGATCCTGGCCGGGTTCGTCGAGCCGGGGGAGTCGGCCGAGCAGGCCGTCATCCGTGAAGTCGCCGAGGAAACCCAGATCAAGGTCACGAACGTGCGCTACGTCGGCAGCCAGCCCTGGCCGATGCCGCGCAGCCTGATGCTCGGCTTCCGGGCCGAAGCTCCGGCAGGTCAGGCCATCATCGTGGACCGCGAGGAGATCGCCGAGGCGTACTGGTTCAGCCGGGACGAACTGCTCGCCGCCATCAAGGCGCGCGAGATCGCGCTGCCGCCGCCGGTGTCGATCGCCCGGCGCATCATCGAGGACTGGTTCGGCGGCCCGCTGCCGTCCACCTGGACCGAGACCCTGGGACCGGTTCCGTCCCGCTGACCCAGGGCGCTGACATGGCGCTGGCCGCCCCGCCCCGGGATTGGCCCGGGGCGGAGCGGCCAGTAGCTGGTTGGGGATGGATGGGTCAGTGCTGCGGGGTCGCGAGGAACCCGTCGGTGTTGCCGGCGCTGTCGACGTAAAAGCCGACCACCTGGCCGAAGTCGTTCACGCCGTTGATGGTGGTGGTGGTCATGCCGTTCGGGTCATCGACGGTGCTGAACCCGTGCCGCGCGGTCCAGGTGAAACCGTGCATGTTGCCCGCGGCATCGGCGTAGACGCCCGCGACCTCGTCGCGGTTGTTGACGCCCAGCGCCATGGTGGACGCGGCGCCCGGGACGGCCAGGTCGGTGAACTGCCCGTGGCGCGTCAGCAGGAACCCGTCGGTGACCCCGTTGGCCGGGTTGGTGTAGACGCCGGCCACGTGGCCCTCGTCGTTGATCGCGGCCGCGGTCAGGCTGGCCGACGGGGCGTTGGGGTCGACCACCGTGCTGAACTGGTTGGTCCGGATGTTGTACTCGTAGCCGTGGTTGGTGCCGTTGGCGTCGGTGTAGAAGCCGATCGCGACGTTGCTGTCGTTGACGCCGAGCAGTTGGTCAACCGGCGGGGTGGCCGGGGCGCCGGTCGGGAAGTCGGCGGTGCGGAAGTGGCCGCCTGTGTCGACGAAGCCGTGGTTGTCGTTGACCTGGTTGGCGTTGTTCATGCTGGACCAGAACCCGACCGTGATCCCGCGGTTGTTCAGCCCGGTGACCTGGGTCTGCACGGAGCCGGGGAAGTTCTCGTTGATGAAGTAGTGGTGGCTGAAGGGCGGGATCACGTAGCCCTTGTTCGGGTGGCCGGCCGCGCCCGAGCCGAAGTAGCCCGCGATCTCGCCGAAGTCGTTGATGCCGAGCAGCTGGTTGAAGGTCAGGTCCTTCGGGTTGTCAATGGTCTGGAAGCTGTAGGAGGTGCCGTGGTGGCTGAGCGTGGCGGCGCTCGCGGCCGACGTGGTGAGGGCCAGCGCCCCCGTGGCCAGGAGTCCGGACGCAACGGCGGTCGCGGCGACCCGGCGGGCGTTCCTCCGGCGGGCGTTCCTCGTGCTTGACCTCATGGTCTGTTCCTTTCTCAATTGCTTAGTGCAATGTGGCGGTTCTGCCGCTAGCCAGGTTGGCTGGCGGCTCGGGGCGATTCACTGGGGGGACCGGGGGACTTACCGGGGGCCCCCAGTGAATGAGCCCCTGGGGGTGAGCCTGTCTGGCTCAGATTCCGGCCTTCAGAAGCCAGCGCACAGGAGCGGCCGGAAGTTCGGGGTCGGCTGGCCGTTGGCCAGGATGTTGTTGCTGGTGCCCTGGTGCAGGTTCAGGTACCAAGGGGGACCCCGTAGGGTGTCGAACGTGAACCTGGACTCCACGGGGCGCCCGCGCACGAACTGGGCGGGCAACATCGCCTTCGCGGCGCCTGACTCCTACCGCCCGGCCACGATCGGCGATCTGCAGACCGCCGTCGCGCGCGCCCGCCAGGTTCGTGTGCTGGCGACCGGCCATTCCTTCAACGACATGGCCGACTCGCCGGGCGCCCAGGTCAGCCTGGCCGGCCTGCCCCCGGAGGTGGAGGTCGACTCGGCCAACTCGCTCGTCCGGGTCGCGGCGGGCCTGAGCTACGCCGCGCTGGCGCCGCGGCTGGACGCTAGCGGCTTCGCGCTGCGTAACCTCGCGTCGCTGCCGCACATCTCGGTGGCCGGCGCCTGCGCGACCGCCACCCACGGCTCCGGGAGGGCCAACCAGAACCTGGCCGCGGCCCGCCCCGGGCTCGCGGAACCCGGTGCCCGGCGGTGACGCTGATAGAGCAGCGGCTGGCCCCGTTTGGCGCGCGGCCGCACTGGGGCAAGATCTTCACCACCCCGGCGGACGATCTCGGCTCAAGCTACGACCGCCTGCCGGACTTCCTTGACCTCATGAATCACTACGATCCCGCAGGCAAGTTCCGCAACGCCTACACCGCCCGCTACCTCGGCCGCTAGCCCGTCGGCCCACCTACCCAGACCGGGGGTGCCATGTTCCACGTGGATTCCGAAGTCGGCCGCCTGCGGCAGGTCATACTGCACCGCCCCGGCCTGGAACTCAAGCGCCTGACCCCCGACAACGCCGCCGACCTGCTCTTCGACGACGTGCTCTGGGTGAGCCGGGCGCAGGAGGAGCACGACACGTTCGCCAACGCGCTGCGCGAGCGAGGCATGGTGGTCCACTACTTCGGCGACCTGCTCACCCAGACCCTGGATATCCCCGAGGCGCGCGAGTACATCCTGGACCGGGTGTTCGATCCGCGCTGGCACGGGCCGCTGGCCGCGACCACCCTCCGCGCCTGCATGGACGGGCTGGACTCGGCGCGCCTGGCGGAATTCCTGGGCGGCGGGATCACCAAGCGCGAGATCGCCGAACTCGGCCCGGAACCCAAGAGCATCGCCTTCCATTCGCTCGACCCCGACGACTTCGTGCTCGCCCCGCTGCCGAACCTGCTCTACCAGCGCGACACCTCCTGCTGGATCTACGGCGGCGTCTCCATCAACGCGATGCGCCGGCCGGCCCGGATCGGGGAGACGGTCACCGACGAGGCCATCTACCGGTGGCACCCGATGTTCGCCCAGGCGGAATTCGATATCTGGTACCACGGCGCCGACGCCGCCCCGGCCACCATCGAGGGCGGCGACATCCTGGTCATCGGCAACGGGGCGGTCCTGGTGGGGATGAGCGAGCGGACCACGCCGCAGGCGGTCGAGGTGCTCGCCGACCGGCTGTTCGCCGCCGGGGCGGCCCGCCGCCTGGTGGCGATCGACATGCCGAAGACCCGGGCGTTCATGCATCTGGACACGATGCTGACCATGGTGAACTACGGGGCGTTCACCAAGTACGCGGGGATGGGGATGCTGCCGTCGTACACGGTCGAGCCGGGCGCGACGGGAAGCGAGCTCAAGGTCACCGATCACCCGCCCGAGGACATGCACCGCGCCATGGCCGCCGCGCTCGACCTGCCGATCATCACCGTGCTGACCGCCGTACAGGACGTGCATTCGGCGCTGCGGGAGCAGTGGGACGACGGCTGCAATGTGCTGGCGGTCGAGCCAGGCGTGGTCATCGCCTACGAGCGGAACGTCACCACCAACACCTACCTGCAGGACAACGGCATCGAGGTGATCCCGGTGCCGGGCGGCGAACTCGGCCGGGGCCGGGGCGGCCCGCGTTGCATGAGCTGCCCGGTCGAGCGCGAAGCCTGACCGCGCCGCGACGACCAGCCCCGGGGCAGGCCCACCAGCCGGCCGGCGTCGGGAACCTGCCCGGGATCAGTCCCGGCGGGATCGACGAACAGGTCGGTTCTCGCCGCGGCCGTCAGTGTCAGCACACCGTGCCGGACCCGGCACCCAGGCGGTGGGCTGCCCGCCGGCTCGAGCGCGAACGGCAGGCCAGGCAGCTTCAACGCGGTCACCTGCGTAGTTTGCCACGACATGCACCAGGCGCGGCTCGCCTGGCGCGCCTGCGCGCAGTCCGTGGCCGCCGCAATGTCGTAGCCCGCTGACCAGGGAACTGCACGTGGCCTTCCGGGCGCCCGACCGGAAAGCGGTGGACGCGGTGCACGAGGCCGCCGTGGCGGCCGGGGTGGAGGTGCTGCACGCCCCGCGCGAGTGGCCGGAGTACCACCCCGGCTACTACGGCGTTTTCCTGCGCGACCCCGACGGCCACAACGTCGAGGCCGTCCACCACGGCTAGGCCATCGGCGGCCCGGGCCTGTCGCAACGGCTCAGCACGTCGCCGGTTACGCCCGGCGCCTGGCCCTGACTCCGGAGACCCGAGACGCCGTGCGCCGGGCCCGGACCCGCAGGGGAGCCCGGTTCAGCTGCCGCCGCGGCCCGGTCGGCGACTCCCGGTGCCGCTCGCCGTCGTGCCGTTCGTGGTGCCGGTCCTCCCGGTGCCGGTCGCTCAGGTGCCGGTCGCTCCAGTGCCGATCGCGCAGGCTCAGCAGCGGCGGCTTGGCCCGGGCCGGATCCGGCAGGCGGCCGGGCTCGACCTCCGAACGCAGCCGGTCCACGTGGGCCAGGATCTCGCCGCGCAGCTGCCATCCCTCCGGCCGTTCGGCCGGGTCGGTAGAGAGCAGGTCAGCGAGCTGATCCTGCTGCCGCTGCGCCTCCTCCAGATGATCTTCCAGCGCTTCGGTGATCGGCTCGGCGGCGAAGGCGGAGAAGTCGGGGGACACCGGGTCGGCCTCCAGCAGCTGGCCGTAGGCCCGGACCGCGGCGGAAAGCTCGGCGATCACGGCGGCCAGCCGGGCCCGGGTATCGGCTTCCCTGACCGGGCTGTGGTCACTGTCGATCCGTGCGCTGTCGGCCACCGAACGAGCCAGCACCCGCATGTCCGTCGCGGCCCGCTCCAGCGTGTCGACGCCCTCGCGCAGGCCCGCGGCCGGGTCGCCGGACCTGAGCCTCCTGGGGTTCAGCCGGACGCTCTCCTCGGCCTGGGCCAGCGCGTCGTCCACCCGCTCGATCTCGCCGCGCAGCGCCCGGGTCCGGTCCAGCCACTCCGCCGCGCGCCGCGGGTCGGGCACCTCGGCCAGCCCGTCCGCCATCTGGCCGAGCAGGTCGGCCATCTGGCGGCTCAGGTCGCCGAGCGCGTTCTTGGCGGGCTGTACCCGCAGCGGAGCGAACAGCAGGCCGGCGGCCAGCCCGGCGGCCGCGCCGACGAGCGTCTCGGTGATCCGGCTGGTGGCGGCCGCGTGTGAGTCCACCGAGAAGATCAGCATGGCGCTGATCGGCACCTCCAGGATCTCGTCGCGGAGGCGCAGCACGATGCCCAGCCCGAGGGTGCCCGCGATGAGCAGGCCCAGCACCCACCAGCTGAACGGGACGTAGGCGGCGACCGCGACGGCGGCGAGCACGCCGGCGGTGACCGCCGCGACCCGCCGGATGGCGCTGCCGATCGTGTGGAACAAGGTGGCCTGCACCACGAGCAGCGCGGTCAGCGGGGCGAGCACGGAGCGCGACGAACCGCCGGGCAACTGCAGCGCGAGCAGGTACGCGAACACCGCCGTGAGGGTCAGCCGGACGATGTAGACCGCCGTCGGCTGGGCCCGGCGCCGGACCAGCGTGAGCTGCTCGGCCTGGCGCCTGGCGACCGCCTTGGCGGCCTCGCCGACGCTCTCGACAGGTACGGAACGGACGGGGGAAACCTTTCATGAGGCATACGGGGTCTAGTGGGCGGCGGGATCCAGGGATAGCTCTAGACCAGAGCAAAACTCTCTGCCACTGACCAACGCACGTCCGGCCGAGCTATTCCCACCGGACCAACACCGCCAACCCACAACATTTATCCCGAACGGACCGGCTGCGTGCTCCCGCGCCGGCTGGACCTGTCGCCAGCCGGGCCCAGCAGGACCGCCACCGGCACGACCACCAGTCCGGCCAGCGCCCAGCTCAGCCCGAACCCCTGCGCGACCAGCCCCACGGCCAGCGGTCCCAGCCCGCCGGCCAGCCCGGCGGCGCTGCTCAGCGTCACCGCCACCGAACTTCGCCCCGGCAGGCTGCCGTACAGCCGGGCCTGAAGCAGCGGGTACCACGGCGCCGTCGCCGCGCTCAGCGCGGCCAGCACGACCAGCTTGGGCACCACGCCGGGGACGAGGAGGAAGCTGGGGTAGAGCAGCGCGGTGGCGATCGCGCTGGCGCGCAGCACCGCGAGGTCCCCGGCCCGCTCACCGATCAGCACGAGCGCGGCGTCCCCGGCCAGCGCGGCACCGAGCCTGATCGCGACGGCCAGCGCCGCGACCGCGGGGGTCAGGTGCGCGACGTCCACCAGGTACAGCGCCAAGAACCCGGTGAAGACGTCCACGAGCAGGTTTGCCGCCTCGATCAGCAGCAGCCAGCGCAGCGTCCCCCGGTCCCGCAATGCGGCGCCGATCTCCCGCGCCCGCGCCGTCCACGGCCGGTTCTCCCTGTCCGCTTCGCCGGAATCCGTGTCCCGGCCGTTCGTCTCCGCCGCGCTCGCCGCGGGAGCCGCCTGACCGCGCAGGTACGCGCCGAGCCAGGCGAGCGTGGCCAGCCCGGCCAGCACCAGGTAACCGGCCCGCCAGCCGCTGCCGCTGGCCAGTACGGCGGTGAGCAGCAGCGGCCCGGCCACTGCCCCCGCCGATCCGGCCAGGTCCCAGCGCGCCATGACCTGGGCCTGCCGGTCCGGCCAGGTGTCCATGATCTCGGCCTGAGTCAGCGACACGAACGCGCCGGACGCCGGGTAAAAGGCGACGAAGGCGCATAGCAGCACGGTGAACGAGCCGGCGGCGGCCACGGCTAGGAGCGTGAGCACGAAGATGATGCCGCCGCCGAGAATGGCCAGTCGGCGTCGCCGACCCTGGCCGGCCAGCACCCCGAGCGGCAGCTCGAGGAAGCCGCCGACCAGCAGCGGCACCGAGGCCAGCAGCCCGACCTGCGCGTAGCTCAGCCCCAGGTCGTGCCGGATAAGCGGGAGCGCCGCCCCGTTGGCCCCGTCAGCCAGCTCGTCGGCGAGCTCGATCGCGAGCGCGACGGCGAGAACGGGAAGCGCAGGCCTTCAGCGTCAAGTGAAACCCATGCCGCCCATGCTACGGGCGCACCCGGCTGGTTGTCTTTGGAGTAAACGGGCCAGCGAGATCTGCTGCGCCGGGCGCAGGTTCACCGGCGGTGCTCGGTGCGCCAGACCACCCGCAGGCCGGACCAGTCGTCGTCGAGGGCGGCCACCTTGACGTCGACCAGCCCGATGGGCAGCGCGTGCTCACGGATGACGGTGTCGGTAATGTCGCTGCGGTGGCCGGCCGCCCGGCGCGGCCAGGCGATCCAGAGCGCCCCTGCGGGATAGATCCGGCGGGCGAGTTCGCCGATCTGCTCGCCGATCTCGTCCGCGCGGGTGAAGAAGGCGAGGATGACGTCGGCGCTCCCGTCGGGACCGGGCTCCTCCAGCTCGGCCGGCGGGTCGGTCAGCGCCCAGCCGTCGGGCGGATTATGCAGGTAGACCCGCTGCCCGGGCTTGAGGCCGAGCTTGGCCGCCTGCGGGCGGCCCGAGTACCCCGGCGGCGTCACCGGTTCCCCGCCGGCGCCGGTGGGTTTGCCGTCGCGGGTACGTCTATCCCTGGTACCGGCCTGATGACCATCATGGACAGGAGCATGGCATGTTCGCGAACACCAAGGCGTTCAGCGGGTTCGCCGTCGGGCCGGGGATCTCAGCCCACGCCGGAGGGTGCTAGCCGCTATGTGAAAAAGGGGGGTTAACCGGTGTGCGAGGCCTCCGCTCATCCAGTATTATACCGAGTATGCTACTCGATAGAGTGATCATATGAGCGTCCGGCATGCCCTGCTCGCGCTGCTCAGCGAGGGGCCCAAGTACGGGCTGCAGCTGCGGGAAGAGTTCGAGGCGCGGACCGGCGAGGTCTGGCCGCTGAACGTGGGCCAGGTCTACACCACGCTGCAGCGGCTGGAGCGAGATGGGCTAGCCGAATCGGACGGCGACGGCCAGGACGGCCCGCAGAAGGGCTTCCGGATCACCGCGGCCGGCACCGAGGAACTAACGAAGTGGCTGCGCACGCCGTCGGACATGAGCTCGCCGCCGCGCGACGAGCTGGTGATGAAGGTCCTGGTAGCGCTGCGAGTGCCGGGGACCGATGTACGGGACGTGATCCAGGTGCACCGCAGGTACCTGGTGGAGCTGATGCAGCAGTGGACTCGGATCAAGGAGAGCGAGGCCGAGTCCGACATGAGCCTGGCCCTGGTGGTGGACGCGGAACTGTTCCGGCTCGACGCCGTGGTCCGCTGGCTGGACGCCGCGGACGGCCGCATCAAGCGGGCCGCCGCCGACCCCATGGCCACGGCCATAACGACGACAACGGGGACAACGCAGGCCGTGCCGAGCGTGCGGCGCAGAATGGGAGCAAGAAAATGAGCGTGCTGGAAATGCGGCGCGTGTCACGCACCTATGGCCTGGGGGCCGCCGAGGTGCATGCGCTGCGCGACATCGACCTGACCGTCGACGCGGGCGCCATGGTGGCCGTGATGGGGCCGAGCGGATCGGGGAAGTCCACGCTGCTGACCATTGCCGGCAGCCTGGAGGATCCCAGCAGCGGCGAGGTGCGCGTCTGCGGGGAGGAGCTGACCAAGCTGTCGCGCAACGCCAAGGCGCGGCTGCGGCGCCGCTCCATCGGCTACGTGTTCCAGGATTTCAACCTGCTGCCCGGCCTGACCGCGGCGGAGAACGTCGCGCTGCCGCTCGAGCTCGACGGGGTGCCGGCCAGGAAGGCCCGCACGGCCGGGCTGCAGGCTCTGGAAGAACTCGGCCTCGCCGAGCGGGCAGCCAGCTTCCCCGACCAGCTGTCCGGCGGCGAGCGGCAGCGGGTGGCCATCGCCCGGGCCGTGGTCGGCGAGCGCCAGCTGCTGCTGGCTGACGAGCCCTCGGGCGCCCTCGATTCGGTCAACGGCGAGGGGGTCATGCGGCTGATCCACGCTGCCTGCAAGCGCGGCGTGGCCGCGGTGGTGGTCACCCACGACGCGCAGCTGGCCTCGTGGGCCGACCGAGTGGTGTTCCTGCGCGATGGACGGGTGACCGACCAGACCATGCCCGTGCCGGGTCCCGAATCGCTGCTCACGCCGGGACCGGGCCAATGAGTACCGGGCCAGCAAGCACCGCGCTGCGCGACCGCCCGGCCCAGGCGGGAACCTCAAACGGGGGCGTTCCCGCCCGCCGCGCCGTGATCCGCTGGTCGTGGCGGATGTTCCGCCGCGAGTGGCGCCAGCAGCTGCTGGTCCTGGCGCTCATCGTGGTCGCGCTGGCCGCCACCGTCGTCGGGGCGGCGGTGGCCACCAACACGCCGCCGCCGGCCGGCGCGGGCTTCGGCACCGCCAACGACATGGCCACGTTCCAGGCCGGCGGCCCGCGGCTGGCCAGCCAGATCGCCGCGCTGCAGCAGCGCTTCGGCCGCGTCGACGTCATCGAGAACCAGGCCGTCGCCATCCCCGGCTCGATCAGCACCTACGACCTGCGCGCCCAGGATCCGAACGGGCCGTTCGGCGTTTCGATGCTCTCCCTGGTCGCCGGGCACTACCCGGCCGGGCCGGGCCAGGTGGCCGTGACCGACGGGGTGGCCGCCACCTTCAACCTCAAGATCGGTGACGTGTGGCACCAGGGCGGCACCAACCCCAAAACCCGCCAGGTCGTCGGCATCGTGCAGAACCCGCAGAGCCTGCTGGATGAGTTCGCCCTGGTCGCGCCCGGCCAGGTCACCGCGCCGTCCCAGGTCACGGTCCTGTTCAACGCGCCCGGCGTGACCGCCAGCTCCCTCGGCCCGAACGTGCAGAGCCGGCAGTCGGCGGCGGCCAGCAACCCGCTCAACCCCGAGACCATCGTGCTCGCACTGGCCACGGTCGGCATGCTGCTCATCGCCCTGGTCGCGGTGGGGGGCTTCACGGTACTGGCGCAGCGTCGGCTGCGCTCCCTCGGGATGCTCGGTGCCCTGGGCGCCACCGACAGGAACATCCGTCTCGTGGTCCGCGTCAACGGCGTCCTGGTAGGTGTCGTCGGCGCGCTGGCCGGGACGGTCCTGGGCCTGGCCGCCTGGCTGGCCTACCGGCCGAGGCTCGAATCAAACGCCCACCACCTGATCGGCGCGTTCCAGCTGCCGTGGATCGTGATCGGCCCGGCGATGGCGCTGGCCGTGGTGGCCACCTACTTCGCCGCTTCGCGCCCGGCCCGGGCGATCACCAAGATCCCCGTCGTCGCCGCCCTGTCGGGGCGGCCCGCCCCGCCGAAGCAGGTGCACCGCTCGGCGCCGCCCGGCGTGGTCCTGTTCGTGGTCGCCGCAGCCTTGCTGTCGTACTCCGGCAGGAGCTCCAACGGCGGCGGCGCACCGGAACTCGTTCTCGGCATCGTCCTGCTCGTCGTCGCGATAATCCTGCTGGCGCCGTTCTGCCTGGTGATCCTGGCCAAATCCGGGCGGCGGGCCCCGATCGCGGTGCGCCTGGCGCTACGCGACCTGGACCGGTACCGGGCCCGCTCGGGCTCGGCCCTCGCGGCCATCAGCCTCGGCGTCTTCATCGCCGTCCTGGTCTGCGTCCTGACCGCGCAGCGGTACGGGAACGTCCTGGACTACGCCGGGCCGAACCTGGCCTCCAACCAGATCGTGGTGTACACCCCCAACGGCGGCCCGGGCGGCGGCGGACCCGGCGGAAGCAGCCCATCCGGGACCGCCAGCACGCCGCAGGCCCAGGCGGCGGTCGCCCAGAACATCGCCAAGGCCCTCGGCTCCACCAGCATCATCGAACTCGACCAGGCCAGCGCCTCCCTGCAGCACGCCGCGGCCGGGCGCTCCTGGTCCGGACCGGTGTACGTGGCCACGCCCCAGCTCCTGCAGGCCTTCGGGATCAAGGCGTCCGACGTCAACCCAGACGCCGACATCCTCACCGCCCGGCCCGGGCTGTCGGGCATTTCCGACATGCAGCTCGTCTACGGCGGCTACTTCGCCTCGCAAGGCGGCGGCCCAGGTAACGGTCCAGGTAACGGCCCAGGCAATGGCCCAGCCAGCTACCCGTGCCCGAAGGGCCAGTGCGTGGCCAACCCGGTGATCCAGGAGGTCGGTGCCCTGCCCTCCGGCACCTCGGCCCCCAATACCGTGATCACCGAACACGCCATCCACACGCTCGGCCTGCACACCAGCACCTCCGGCTGGCTCATCCAGACCCCGCACCCGCCGACGGCCGCGCAGATCACCGACGCCCGGCTCACCGCCGCCGCGGTCGGCCTGACGATCGAGACCAAGAACAGCGCGCCCTCCTCGGCGGAGATCCTCAACTGGGCCACGGTGTTCGGGATCGCCCTGGCGCTGGGCATCCTGGCCATGTCCGTCGGCCTCATCCGCAGCGAGACCGCCCGGGACCTGCGCACCCTGACCGCCACCGGGGCGAGCAGCGCGACCCGCCGGGAGCTGACCGCCGTGACCGCGTTCGCGCTCGCCCTGGGCGGCGCCGTGCTCGGCACGGTGGCGGCCTACGTCGCCGCCATCGGCTACGCCTGGGACAACCCCCTGGACGGCCTGTCCGAACTATCCAGCGTGCCCACCGAGCAACTGCTGTTCATCGTGGTCGGCATGCCGGTGATCGCGGCGGTCGTCGGGTGGCTGATGGCCGGCCGGGAGCCGCCCGTCATCTCCAGGCAGCCGCTGGAGTAAAGGGCACGCAGTGCTAGTCCGGGGGGCCGACCCCCCGGACCGGGGGGACCCATCCCCCCGGACCCCCCTGGGCCTACTGACGCAGGCCGGGCCCGGACTGCTCGCCCTTGTCCTTGCGCTCCAGGATCTCCGCCGCGCCGCGGACCACGCACCGGAGCGGGTCCTCGACCAGGACCGTGCCGATGCCCGCCGCGGTCTCGATCCGGGCGGCCAGGCCGGGCAGCAGCGCGCCGCCGCCGGCCAGCCGCACCTTGCCGCGGACCACGTCCTCGGCCAGCCCGGCCGGGATTTCGGACAGCATCTCGTGCACCGTGCCCGCGATCGCCGCCACGATCGGCTCGAGGGCGGCCGCCACCAGGCCCCCCGGCACGTACTCAGACCGCGGCGCCCGCTGCGCCACGTCCAGCCCGACCACCTCGGCGGAGCCCTGGGCCCCGCCGGTGACCCCGAGCGTCGTCTTCAGGTGCCGGGCCGCGCGCTGGCTGATGATCAGGCCGAGTTCGTTCCGCGCGGCCTGCACGATCGCGTCGTCCATGGCGTTGCCGGCCTTGCGCAGCGACTGAGACCTGACCACCCGCCAGCCGGCCACCGCCGCGACCTCGGTGGTGCCGCCGCCGATGTCGACCACGAAACCGCCCGCCCCGCCGGTCAGGTCGAACCCGGCGCCGGCCGCGGCGGCCACCGGCTCGTCGATCAGCCGGACGTTGTACCTGGGCCGCCGGACGCTCAACGCGGCGATGATCGACCGGCGCTCCACCGGCGTGGCGCCGCTCGGCACGCACACCAGCGCGTTGGCCCGCACCAGGGAACCGAACAGCGGGCTGCCGCGCTTGCGGGCCCGGCGCAGGAACGCGTGCAGCATGGCCGCGGTCGCGTCCAGGTCCGCGATGACCCCATCCCGCAGCGGGTGGATCACCTCGATGTCCTGCGGCTCCTTGTCGGCCAGCGCGTCCGCTGCCTCGCCGACCGCCGCGACCTTGCCGACGGCGGTGTCGATGGCGATCGCGGTCGGCTCCTCGACCACGATGCCGCGGCCGGCGACCCAGACGAGCGTGTTCACCGTGCCAAGGTCGATCGCCACGCTACCCCGGAAGCGCATTCTGCTCCCCTCTGTCCAACGTGACGCCCCTCAGTCCGAATACGACTGTGCCCTGTTCGATTTGCTGGCCCGCCTCGCGGCGTGACGTTCGCTAAGCGTACAACCCGGTATTCTGCGCGAGCGAGCTGATGGATTCTGTGAGTGGATTGTGTTTTTTTGAGCCGATCACGGGTGTTATGGTCATCAGGGCCGGTGGAGGGAGACGTGTAGTGCGTGTACCGAGGCTGATGGCGGTGGCGGTCGGTGTCTGCGGCCTCATCGCCGCCGTGGTCGCCGCCGGGCCCGGGTCGGGGGATAGGGGTTCGGTGGCCGCGCGCCCCGCGGCTGCGGGTCCTGCCGCGTCTTCGGTATCTGCCCTGGCCAACGTGGCCGTCCAGCCGGGCGTGCAGCATGCCGACCGCGTGCAGGCCAGTCCGCCGACCACTGCTGACTGTGAGAAAGCCTACAAGATCGCGTGCTACCAGCCGGCCCAAATCCAGCAGGCTTACGGTCTGCCCGCGGTGTACGCCAGCGGCGTGACCGGCTGGGGCACCACGATCGTCATCGTCGACTCCTTCGGCTCGCCGACGATCAAGAACGACCTGGGCACCTTCGACCGGGCCTTCGGCCTGCCCGCGCCGCCGTCGTTCCGGGTGATCCACCCCGCGGGCAAGATACCCCCCTACAACCCGGGCAACTCCGACATGGTCGGCTGGGCGGGCGAGACCACGCTGGACGTGGAGTACGCGCACGCGGTCGCGCCGGGTGCCAGCATCTTGCTGGTCGAGACCCCGGTGTCGGAAACCGAGGGGGTGCACGGCTTCCCGCAGATCGTCACGGCCGAGGAGTACGTGCTCAGGCACCACCTCGGCGACGTGATCAGCCAGAGCTTCAGCGCCACCGAGCAGACCTTCCCCGGCGCCGCCGCGGTCCAGGCGCTGCGCGGCGCTTACCAGCTGGCCCAGCGCGACCACGTCACGGTGCTCGCGGCCTCGGGCGACTCCGGCGCCGCCGACGTCAAGCTCGACCAGAGCACCTACTACCTGTTCCCGGTGACCTCGTGGCCGGACAGCGACCCCCTGGTGACCGGGGTCGGCGGCACGCAGCTGCACTTCAACGCCAGCGGCCAGCCCACCGCGCCGACCGTGTGGAACGACACCTACAACAAGGCGGCGAACGAGTTCGCCGACGGCAACGCGGGCCCGAACCCGCTGGCCGGCGGCGGCGGCAGGTCGGTCCTGTTCAGCCGGCCTTCGTACCAGAACAGCGTGCGGAACGTGGTCGGCAGCCGCCGCGGCGTCCCCGACATCTCGATGAGCGCGGCCTGCAACGGATCGGTGGACACCTACGGCTCTTATCGCGGCGCGCCGGCCGGCTGGTCCCCGACGTGCGGCACCAGCGAGGCCACGCCGCTGTTCGCGGGCATCGTCGCGCTGGCCGACCAGGTGGCCGGGCATCCCCTCGGCCTGATCAACCCGGCCCTGTACCGGCTGGCGGCCGAGGGCGCCCCCGGCATCGTCGACGTCCGGTCGGGCAACAACACGGTGTCGTTCAGCCAGGGCGGACACGAGCACACGGTGCGTGGATTCACCGCCACACCAGGCTATGACCTGGCGTCGGGGGTCGGCACGGTGAACGCCGCGTACTTCGTCAGGGAACTCGCCTTCGCGGCTAGCCACTGAAAGACCTTTCGGCCGAACGGCCGTGGTCCGTGCCCTGGGAACGCTGTAACCATCTGATGTTTACGCGCTGCCGGGCGGCAGGCGGTGCGGAGCGCGACACGAGCTGCTTGGTGGGACTGGCCTCGCCGGACTGCCCGGGCGAATCGGTGTGAAGCATGGCTGTCCACCACCCTGCGCGAGATACATTGTCTGCGTGCGGCGGCAGCATTGACGCCGCGTACTTCGTGCCTACCCCCGCTGTGACCTCGCGTTTCCCGGTGGAATCATCCGTACCACTCCCCGCCTGAGGCGGTTAAGCCCTACCCGGGCGGGAAGTGGGAGCACACCCCGGCGGGCGCGCGCAAGGAGGAGAGGAAGCGATGGAGGACGTGCTCGATGTCCTGGCCGAGGACCACGAGGAGATAAGACAGGCGCTGGCCGAGCTCGAGAAGGGTCCGACCGCAGCCACCGGCGCCACCGAGGATCAGCTGATGCTGCGCAAGATCATGACCGAAGAGCTGATCATCGAGGCATCCAAGCACGAGGAAATCGAGCTGACCTGGCTGTGGCCGGCCGTGCGCGAGCACGTGCCCGGCGGGGACCGGCTCGCCGACCGCGGCATCTGCGCCGAGCTCGAGATCGCGGCGCTGCTGGCCGAACTGGACAAGCTGGACGTCGGCCAACCGGAGTTCGAGGACCTGCTCAGCCTGTTCACCCAGGTCGGCCAGGAGCACTTCGACTTCGAGGAGCGGCTGGTATGGCCGCGGCTGCGCTCGGCCCTGCCCCCCCGGGCCGCGGCCGAACTGGGCGGCAAGATCCTGCAGGCCAGGCAGTCCGGGGCGGCCCGGCCCGGCCCGCAGGTGCCGGCCCAGCCGCAGGGATCCCCGTGGCCCGGCGAGAGCGCGCACCATGGTTCGTTCGGCTGAGAGAATGCTCTGGGAATATCGTGAATCTGCAGCACGCCTTCAGCTATCTATCAGGTTCGTAGTGCTCACTGGAGATACACAGGGACCGGTCAGAACCATGCCCGGCCGGTCCTGTAGTACGAGCGACCCGGACGCCCACACCTAAGGCGTGATTCAGATGCAGGATTACAGCGGCTATTACGGCCAGCCGCCTTCGGGAGACTTCGGTCCGACCTCGCCGTTGCCCCCCATGCCTCCCCGGCCGCCCAAGCGCCGCATCGGCCTGCTGAGTTACCTGGGCGTCGCGCTGGCGGCGGGCTTGCTGGGTGCGGGCACGGCGGTGGCCATATACCACCCGACGGCAAGTTCCTCGGCGTCGGCCCAGCCGAGCAGCGGAGCGCTCGCGCCCGCCCCGCTGCCCAGCACCGCGGTGCCCGCGCCGAGCAGCGGGACCGGGAACAGCGGCGGGTCAGGGAACCTGAGCAACGTCGAGCAGGGCCTGGTGATCATCAACACCAAGCTGCAGTACAGCAGCGAGCAGGCCGCGGGCACCGGCATGGTGATCAACCCGGATGGCCTGGTGCTGACGAACAACCACGTCATCGAGAACGCGACCAAGATCACCGCGACGGTGGTGGCGACCGGCAAGAACTACGTGGCCAAGGTCGTCGGCTACGACGTGACCGGCGACATCGCGCTGATCCAGCTGCAGAACCCGTCCGGCCTGCACGCGGTCCCGATCGGCGATTCCAGCCAGGTCAAGACCGGGGCCAACGTGGTGGCCCTGGGCAATGCCGAGGGGCAGAGCCAGATCGTCCCGGCCAGCGGCCAGGTCACCGGGATCAACCAGACCATCACGGCCAGCGACCAGGGCGGAACGGTCAAGTCGGAGACGCTGCACGGGATGATCGAGACGAACGCGAACATCGTGGCCGGCGACTCCGGCGGCCCGCTGGTCAACTCGGCCGGCCGGGTTATCGGCATGGACACCGCGGGCAACACCGTGAGCGGCCCGCAGCAGCAGTCGGTGTCCGGCTTCGCCATCCCGATCAACACCGCCCTGTCGGTCGGCCGGCAGATCGCCGCAGGCGACGCCAGTTCCACCGTCGTGATCGGCTATCCGCCCTTCATCGGGATCTACGTCGGCCAGGGGACGGACAGCAACCCGCAGGATCAGGCCGCACAGCAACAGCAGCAGAACAACGGCTTCGGCGGGTTCGGTAATGGCTTCGGGAACAGCTCTGGCAACGGCGGCAGCCCGAGTTGCTACACCAGTGACGCCAACCTGTCCGTGCCGTCCACCATCGCCCCGGTGAACTCGGGCACGCTGGTCATCGGCACGATCTGCGGCAGCCCAGCCGCGACGGCGGGGCTGACGGCCGGGTCGGTCGTCACCGGCGTGAACGGCCAGACGGTCGGCTCGCCGCAGAGCCTGGGCGACATCATGGCGAAGCTCCACCCGGGCGACAACGTGTCCGTCACCTGGGTCATCCCGTCCGGCCAGCGCACGACCGGCAACCTGACCCTCACCGCCGGCCCGCCCCTGTAAGGGGTTCCCGGCCCAGAGTTCCCCGGCCCAGCTAAGCCTGGCGCCTGAGGCGGCATCCCGCTAGCCGCCTCAGGCGCCTTTTACGATCTGCCCTCAGCGGCAGAATTTCACCAGTTGTTGATTTGTTTTCTGGAGAGCTCTATCGTTCTTGGCGTGAGGGCCATGATCGTCAAGGAGTTCCGGGAACTTGTCCGTGATCGGCGCACTCTGGGCATGCTGGTCGTGATGCCGCTGCTCTTGCTGGTGATCTTCGGCTATGCGGCGAACTTCTACGTCTCCAGCCTCAAGACGGCCGTCGTGGGCCCGCAGGCCTCGCAGGTGGCCAAGATGCTGCCGTCGCTCTTTGATGTCACGGTGACCGAACCATCGGGCACGCAGGCTGACGCGGAGACGTTGCTGCAGGACAATAAGGTGGACGTGGCCTTCGTTACCGGGCAGACCCCAGCGCTCGCTCTGGTGAACGGGTCCAACTTGTTCGCCGCGCAGTCGGCCGTGGCCGCGCTCAACAAGGTCGGCAACAAGGTCAAGACGCAGGTGCTCTACAACCCCGGCTTGAAGACGTCGTGGGTGATGATCCCGGCGATCATCGGCTTGATCCTGACCTTCATCGGCACGATCATCACCAGCCTCGGCATGGTGCGGGAGCGGGAGGCTGGCACGCTGGAGCAGCTCGCGGTGATGCCGATCAAGCCGAGCCAGGTGATCCTGGGCAAGATCGCACCGTACTTCCTGGTCGCATCGGTCGACATGATCATCGTGACTGTGCTGGCGATTGTGCTGTTCGGTGTTCCGTTCAACGGGAACCCGTTCGCGTTTGCGCTGGGGGCCGGGATCTTCCTGTTCGTCGTGCTCGGCCTCGGCGTGTTCATCTCGACGATCTCGCAGACAGCCGGCCAGGCGATCCAGACCGCGTTTTTCTTCCTTCTCCCGCAGATCCTGCTCTCCGGGATGATCTTTCCCTTGGAGGCGATGGCCGCTGGGGTCCGCTGGATCGGTTACCTGCTGCCGCTGACTTACTTCATCATGATCTCGCGGGGGATCATGCTGCGCGGCGAACCGATCGCCGCGCTGTGGCTGCCGTTCCTCGTGCTCACGGTGATGGCGGTAGTGATATTCACTGGGGCGACGCTGCGCTTCCGCCGGGACCTGGCGCCGGGACGACCCGCGAGCCCGGCTCGCAAGCAGCCGGCCGCGGCAGAGACGGTGGGCACTGCGTGATGTTCGGAGTGCGCTCGGCTACGGTGCGCTTCGGTCATACGCTCGCGCTCGACGATGTGACCGTCGAGGTGCCTGGCGGATCGGTGGTCGCGGTGGTCGGCGGAGACGGCGCCGGCAAGTCCACGTTGCTGCGCGCGCTGGTCGGCGAGGTGCCGCTGGACGGTGGCACGGTCGAGGCGCCGCCGAAGCAGCGCCTTGGCTACCTGCCCGCGTCGGCGGGCAGCTGGGCCGCGCTGACCGTCAGGCAGAACATCGATTTCGTCGCGGGCATTTACGGCCTGGCCGGCGAGGAACTCACAGCGCGCCGCGCTGAACTGCTGGACCGGGCGTCACTCACCCCCGCGGCCGGCCGACTCGCCGCACGGCTGTCCGGAGGGATGCGCCGCAAACTCGGCTTCATCATGGCGATAGTGCACCGGCCCGCGCTGCTCATCCTCGATGAGCCCAGCACCGGCGTTGACCCGGTAAGCCGCATCGACCTGTGGCGCCTGGTGTCGGAGGCTGCGGCGTCGGGTGCGGCCGTGCTTATGTCGACGACCTACCTTGATGAGGCCGAACGCGCCGCGCAGCTCGTCGTGCTCGACAGCGGCCGGATACTCGTCCATGGGTCTTACGACCAGGTGCGTGCGGGCTTCGCCGGCGTGGTCACGCAAACCGACGAGCCGGTCCGCGCGGAATGGGCCTGGCGCCGGGGACGGGCGCAGCATGAGTACTGGCCCGGCGCCGACCCGCCGCCCGGAACCACGGTCGTCGCGCCCGACCTGGAGGACATCGTGATCGCGCTGTCGCTCGTGCGCCGCAACGAGGTTCTGTCATGACGGCCGTTCAGATGCGCGCCAAGCATGTGACGCGCCGCTTCGGCGCGTTCACCGCGGTGAACGACGTGTCAATGCAGGTGCAACCGGGTGAGGTAGTCGGCCTGCTCGGTGCCAACGGAGCGGGAAAGACCACGCTCATCCGGATGCTCCTGGGCCTGATCGCGGTGACCTCCGGCAGCGTCGAGCTGCTCGGCGGCCCGCCCGACAGGGAGCGCCGCCGCCGGCTCGGGTACGTGCCGCAGGGCCTGGGCCTCTACGGCGACCTGACCGTGCGGGAGAACTTGTCGTTCAGCGCGCGGGCCTACGGCGCTGCGGAGCCCGTGCTACCACCCGCACTGACAGCACACGCCGACGTCCTGGTACGCGAGCTGCCGCTGGGGGTGCAGCGCCAGGTTGCGTTCCTCGCCGCCCTGGCGCACTCACCCGAGGTGCTCGTGCTCGACGAACCGACCTCAGGCGTGGACGTGCTCGCCAGCGCGGCATTGTGGGACACGATCCGCACGCAGGCCGAGCACGGCGCCGGCGTCCTGGTGACGACGCACTACATGCAGGAGGCCCAGCAGTGCGACCGGCTGCTGCTCATGTCGAACGGCCAGCTAGTAGCCCAGGGCAGCGAGGCCGACATCGTAGGCTCGACAACTGCCGTCGCTGTGCACACTAGCGACTGGGCGCAAGCCTTCGCCGCGCTCAACGCCGCGGGTGCGCCCGTCATGCTGGAGGGCCGGGCGATCCGGGTGGCCAATGCCAGCCCGGCCAAGCTGCAAGAGGTGCTCAACGCCGCTGGCATCGAGGCCACCGTGCAGCCGGTTCCCGCGACGATCGAGGAACGGATGCTAGTGCTCGCTCGCGCGGCGAACGCCTCCTGATGCCCACGCGAGGGCGACGTCCCCACGGCAGCCCAGACGCACGCCAGGCCGTGCTCAACGCCGCCCGGGAACTATTCGCAGAACGGGGGTTCGAGCGAACCACCATGCGCGCCGTGGGCACCCGAGCCGACGTCAACCCGGCGCTCATCTACCACTACTTCGGTGACAAGGACGGGCTCCTAGCCGCTGTGATTGAGCCGCCCGTGGATCTGGCGGCCGTACTCACCGGGATCGGTGACGATCCCGGCCGGGCAGGAGAAGAGATCATCAGACGAGCCGTCAGCCTGTGGGACAACCGCCCCGACATCCGCGAGCGGATGCTTGCCATGCTCCGGACAGCGCTATCCCACGACTACGCCACCCGGCTGCTTCGCGACATGCTCAGCTCATGGCTGCTCGGGGCACTCGGTGCTGTCGTGGCAGACGACCAGCGTGAACTACGCGCTGCGCTCATCGGCTCCCACATGGGAGGCCTCATGCTCGCCCGGTACCTCCTCAAGCTGCCGGGCGCCGCAGCCGCCACCCCCGAAGATCTAGTTCAGGCCGTCGGACCGGCTATCCAGCGCTACCTCACCGGAACCCTTACCCCCGCGGAGGCACGGCCGCAGGAGACGGCGGTCAAGATCGTTGGCCCAACCTCGTGACCCGGATGCACATTGGTCATCAGCACCAGGACCCGGACCAGATTCTTGCTCGCTCGCTCACAGCCGCTCAGGGCCGGGCCATCGCGCGTGAGGACGTTGCTGTTTGTCGCAGGCTGAGCCATGGGCGCTCCCTTGCTGCCATCCGGTTAGCCAGCCCCACCTTCCCGGACAACAGCAAAATCGACATCCCGACCCCAGATCCCGCGCCGTCCCCCCGCCTGCGGCAATCACCGGCCCCCTCTGGTAAGCGGCCTCCTCCGCCGGTAAGCGGCCTCCTCCGCCGGTAAGCGGCCTCCGCCGCCAGTCATGCCCTGCCGTCGGGCGTTGTTTCTGGATTCGGGCCGGGCGCAGCCATGCCCGATGGCGTGGCCGTCCTGGTCGGTCACGGTCACGCACCAGGTGGTCCTAGGGTTCTGGGCGGCGGCGTCGGCTAGGTCGCGGGCCAGGGCGGGGTCATCCAATCTAGAAGCAAATACACTTAAGGGCCGAACCAGATCACCCCGAGCGAGGCCCCATGAACAGCGACAACGGCATCATCACCCTCGGAGACGCGATCATCTACCTGCGGATGTCGGACTTCCGCGACGAGGACTTCACCACGTTCGGCGAGCGCGAGCAGCAGCTCCGTGACTTCGCCGCCGGGCTGGGCATCCCCGCCGGGCGCATCCGTGTTGCCATCGAGAACGACGCGGGCAACGGCGGTTTCCGGCCCGCGTCCGCGTACAAGCGGCCGGTCCGGGTCACGACCGCGACCGGGCTGGTGACGATGCGGACCCGCCGCCCGGTGTTCGCCCGCGTGCTGCTGGACCTGCAAACCGGGAAGGCGCGGGTGCTGATCTGCGATGACGTGTCCCGGATCGCCCGTGATGAGCGGGATGCCCTGGACCTGATCGACGCGTGCGAGCTGGGCAAGGCGTCCGCGTTCTCCCCGAGCGAGGATTCGGCGGACGGCATCGGGTCGCTGCGGATCACCCGGGGCGGCACCCGCGAGGAGATCCGCTCGTTCCGCGAGCGGGCCCGGGCCGCCCACGACTACAGCGCCGATATCTCCGACAAGGTGCAACGCGGCCGCAAGCGGTGGGCGGGCAAGTCGTACTGGGGCGGCCGACGTCCCTACGGCCGGATGATCGACCCGTCCGCGCCCAAGCACGCCAAGCGGCTGATCACCGTGCCCGCCGAAGCCAAGGTGCTCCAGGACGCGGTGACCGACGTGCTGGACCGGGGCATCTCGCTGCGCGCGGTCGCCGCCGACCTGCGCGGACGCGGCCTGCGCACCACCACCGGGAAGCCGTTCAGCGCTGTATCGCTGCGCGATGCGCTGCTGGCCTCGCATGTGGCCGGTCTGGCGACGTGCAACGGGGCACAGTATGACGCGTCGTCGTGGCTGGAGCCGATCATCGAACCCGACCGGTGGGAACGGCTGACAGAGATGCTGACCGACCCGGCCCGGCGCACCAACCCCCACAACGCCAACGCGCCGCGCTGGCTGCTATCCGGGCACGCGCAGTGCGGGATCTGCGCTGATGGCAGTACGATGCACGCTTCGGGGATGGGCGGGTACGGCCCGGAGCGGGGCAGCGCCTACCGGTGCGACACGGGGTCGCACTGCGCCACGCCCGCCATCCCGGCCGATCAGACGATGACCGAGGTGATGATCGCCCGGCTCAGCCAGCCCGACATCGCCGACCTGCTGCCCGCCCCCGAGCCCAGGCCGGAGGTGGATGTGAAGGCGCTGCGCGCCGAGTCCAGGAAGCTGCACGCCAAGCGGGATGACCTGGCCCGGCTGCTGAGCGAGGACGTGCTCACCGAGGCCGGGGTGCGGCAGGAACGCAAACGGATCGACGCCCGGCTGGCCCAGATCAGCACCGACCTGGCCGATGCCACCCAGATCGACCTGCTGCCCGAGCTGCGCGCCCCCGGAGCCGACCCGGCCCGCGTCTGGAAGGGCCTGTCCCTGCCCCGCCAGCGGGAAATCGTCCGGCTGCTGTGCCAGGTGACCCTGCTGCCCGGCCGGATGCGGCAACCGTTCGACCCCAGGCTGCAAATGCGGATCGAGTGGCGGCAGTAGCAGACGCGGCGGACGCCCTGCCGTCCCCCGGCTCCCGCACCACCGCCGCATGACCCGCGCGTACCGCGCGGGGAACCGTTTCGTTCTGTTCTTCCGTTACGTCGCGATACTTGTGCCGCGCACCAGCACGCGGCTACCGCGTTCGCTGACCGGGTAGCTGCTCACCCGGGTGTAGGTTCTCATTCTTGTCGTCCAGGGCGACGCGGCGACCTCGGCTTGAGTCGTGGTTCTCACGGGTTTGTCCATCGGTATTTCTCGCTAGTCGGTCCTTTTCCTTGCTGTGAAGTACAGGCCGCCGACCGGATCTCCCGCGGACGGCCCGCTGGGCGGAGGTTACGGCCGTCGCAGAGCGTGATCGGGATCGCCGCTTCTGCGCGCCGAACTGGCGACAGATCGCTTAGTAGGCGTGGCTTACAACCGGGATTGGTTGTACGGGTGGCCGAACGCAGGTTGCCCGGTTCTGCTCGCGCTCGGTGTCTGGTTGGGTCCAGGTGTCGCATCGGGCGCATACGCGCGCCCATGGAGCGCAGGTGCGAGCCCGGCTGCGGGGCGCGTGGTGAGAGGGATGCCGGGTGTTCTGCCCGCGCTCGGCAGCCGGGGGCGCGGGCTGTCCGCGGGCACCTGCCCGGCGCAGGCCCCCAGCGCCGCCCACGATTGCGTGCATGATCCGGTGCCGCCGCCGCAGTTGATGGCCAGTGTGACCGTGATCAGCGTGATGGCTACGGTGAGCCACAGCAGGTACAAGGCTGGCTGCCGGCTCAGGCGCCGGCGTGTTCTGCGCGAGAGGGCACAGGGCGTCCTGGCGGCGGTGCGGCCGGCTGCGGCGCGGGCGCGGGGCCGCGGGCCGCCCGCCCGGATGTCCTCGAGTGCCGACATCTCCTCGCCTGATGCCAGCCGGGTGAACATGGTCATCAGCGAGGCCAGCTGGGGGTCGGAGCCGGTGATCTGGTCCTGGATGGAGCCCAGGGCCTGGCGATCCCGAGCGCTGAGGCTCATCACCGCCTCCTTGCCAGGGCGGCCTGGACGCGGCGAAGGGGCTGGATACGGGCGCGCTTCTGGCGCGCGGGTGTGCTGGAGAGGCGACAGTCAACCTGCGACGGGAAATGCCCTAGTCGTCGAGGACTATCGGTTTGCCGGATCGCCACCTTGCGCCTCCCGTATCCCGGGCATCGGCCACGCGAGGAGCGTGCTGGAACGCGGGCAGTGCCGCGTGAGCTGCCGGACAGCCGACATGCCGCGATCACGGGGAAGGGGCCGTGCGTGCGGCGCTTCGGCGCGCCCGTCGGGCAGGAGCAGCCCGCCGTCGTCGAAGAGCACGATGCCATTGCACAGCAGGCTCCAGCCCTGTTCAGGGTGGCCGGCAATGACGTGGGCCGCCACGCGCGCGGTATGGCCTGCCGACGGGCACTGCGGTTCATGGCTGCACACGATCCACCTCGATCTGGCTGCCGCGGACTCGGACTCGCGTAGCAGGCGGTAGCTGTGCCGTGCTCCGGTAGCCGGGGTAGGCGGATAGGAAGCCGACCGGCTTTGGCGGCGGATCATTCCTGGCACTGCCGGGCGGGCCGGGCCGTTCCTGCAGGGTTCTGGTCATGACCTTCCCTCGATTAGTGAATCTGCGCTGGCCGGAAGCCACGGCCGCGGTGCAGCCTGCATCGTTCGTCTTCGGTCAGGCCGCCCCAGATGCCGGCCTCCTGGCCGTCGGCCAGCGACCAGCTCAGGCACGTGGCGCTCACCGGGCATCTGCGGCAGATCAGCTTGGCCGTCTTGACTTGGGCCCAGGCGGACCTGATGTCGCCGTCGGGGAAGAACAGCTCGGGGTCGACGTCCCGGCAGGCGGCGTCAGCCCGCCAGTCCCGGCGGCTGTCGTAGGCCTGCCTGGCGGCCGCGGCGGACGTGCTCATGATGCTTCGCCTTTATCTGTCTGCTACTGTCGGCTCGCACGAATTCGCAGCTGCGCGCCGTGATCCGCCCGCTGGCCTTCGTGCGCGGCCCGGGCTCGGTCCAGGTCGCCGATGCGCCGCACGGCGGACGTGACCTGCCGGACCGCGATGATGCTGCCCAGTGGGCCGACCAGCACGGTGGGCTGGTACGGGCGGCCGGCGTCGGTTTCCTCGAAGCGGAAGCCGGGCGTGCCAGGGCCGGCTTCGGCTCTGAAGCTCAGCGGGCCGACCCGGAACGAACCCGGGACGATTCGGTGCCAGCCGTCCGGGAGCAGGACCGCGACCACCCTGGCACCGGCCACGTCGTTGCCGCTCATACCGCTTCCTCCGTTTGCTTGTCCGCACCGCGGGCGAGGCGGGTTAGGGCGTCACGCTGGGCGAGGTAGTAGCTGATGGTGGGGTGCATCGCGGTCTGCTCGGTGTGGGCCGGCGGGCGGGTCATGTGCCGGTGCCGGTGGTGATGGTTGGTGTCACGCTGATCGCGCGACGGAAGTTGTTGAAATTCGGGGAGTGCCTGACGGCGTCGGTGATGGCGGCGTGCAGATCGGCGTCGGCCGCCGGGCTGGTGGCCTCGATGTGCACGTCGACCCGGTCGTAGCCGGGATTGACGTCGGGGTCGAGGCCGAGGTAGCCACGTAGGTCGAGTTGGCCGCTGGTGCGGATCCGCAGCGAGGTCAGGGCGATGCCGCGGGCGGCGGTGGTGGCGACGATCCCTGCGGTCATGCAGGCGTTGAGGCCCGCCAGCAGCAGTTCCTGCGGGTTCGGGGCGGTATCGTCGCCGAGCAGGCCGGGGGGCTCATCGGCGTCGATGACGAACTGGTGGGGGTATTCCTGGCCGCCGAGGTGGTAGGAGCTGACGTGGGCGCGGCTGCGGCTGGCGCCCTGCCAGTGGGTGTCGACAGCGAAGCGGGCTTCGCCGTCCTTCGGGTCGGCCGTGACCGCGGCGGCGAAGTCGGCAAGAGCGGTGGTGTTGATGCCGTTCATGAGTGGCTCCTCGATGATTGGTGGGTTACTGGTTGCGTCCGGCCATGACGCCGCCGTCGACGTCCCAGACCGCGCCGGTGACCCAGCTGGCCCGCTCGGAGAGCAGGAACGTGATGACGGCCGCCACGTCGGTGGTGGTGCCGATCCGCCCGATCGGGTGGAAGTCGTTGAACCCGGCCAGGGCCTGGCCGACCTCGGCGGGCGGGATGAACCCCTGGTAGATCGGGGTGGACACCACCGCCGGGGAGACGGCGTTGACCCGGATGCGGTGCCCGGCCAGCTCGATGGCCAGGTGCTGGGTCAGGGCGTGCAGGCCGGCCTTGGCCATCGAGTACGCCGACGACGGGGTGGCGGCAATGGCCTGCCGGGCCCACATGCTGCCGATGTTGACGATGGCGCCGCCCCGCCCGCCGGCGGCCATCGCCCGGGCCACGGTCTGGGTGAGCAAGAACATGGCCCGGTTCAGCTCCAGGTAGCTGTCGTAGTCGGCGGCGGTGTGCTCCAGGAACGGCAGAGGCTTGAACACGCCGGCGGCGTTTACCAGCAAGGTGGCGTCGGCGTGCTCGCCGGCCAGCTGGGCCTGCACCTTGTCCAGCTCCGCGGGGTCGCGCAGGTCGGCCGCGATGCCCCAGGCGGTGCCGGTCGCGGACAGCTCCGCCACGGTCTGCTCGACCTTGTCCGGATGGTGTCCGACGATGACCGCGCTGCCGCCGTCGGCGACGACGTCGGCGGCGACCTGCCGGCCGATGCCGCTGCTGCCGCCGATCACCACGAGCTTGCGGCCGGTGAATTGCTGTGCCATGTTCCTTCTCCTCACGGTATTTACCTACTAGTTGGATGGTTGACAGGGCGTGCGGACGCCACGCCGGCGGGCGGGGGGGCGGCTAGAGCAGGGCGTCGAGCATGGTGGCCGTCACCTCTGGCACGACCCCGTCCCCGGGGCCGGAACCGGGAGCGGGAGCCTGGTCCGCCGCGGTCGCGCCGGCCCGGGCGAGCAGCAGCGCGCCCTCCAGCGCCGCCAGGAACGCCTGCGCCGCGCTGCGTGCCCGCGCGGCGGGCAGGCCGGCCTCGGCGAACGCCGCGGCCACCCAGCGCTGCTGATCGTCGAAGAACGCCGCGACAGCATGCCGCACCGCGGGCGGCAGGCTCGCCGCGTCGGCGGCGAACACGCCGCACAGGCACATCCGCCCGCCATCGGTGAACACCTCCGCGTACAGCCGCGCGTAGCCGGCCAGGCGCTCCCGCGCCCCCGCCGCGGCGTCGCCGGCCTCCTGACGCGCGGCGGCGAACCGCTGCCGGTAGCGGGCGATCAGCGCCTCCGCGAGCTCCGCCTTGCTGGGGAAGTGGTAGTGGATGCTCGGCTTGGTGATGGCAAGCTCCGCGCTGATGTCGGCATAGGAGAAGCCGTTGTACCCCCGCACCTGTGCCAGCGCCTGGGCCGTGTCCAGGATGCGTTCCGCCGTGTCCGCCATGCCCAGGAATCTATCTTCTAGTAGGTAGGTATGTCAACCCGACTCGCGCGGTGACCGGCGTGACAGAGCCGACCACCGCGCCGATGAGTTCCCGCAGCAGGCCGGTGAAGCCCTGCTGTCGCGAGCCCTGCACGACGGACGCGGTCAACTCGGTAGCGAGCCCAGACCCGTCGGCACACCCAAACCTCACACGACGGAGGTGTTCGCTCCCCGTCGGCGCAGCCGGAACACCCGGATCTGGATAGCCGTCCTCGTGATCGGCACTGAATGGGCATCCGTCCAGATCGGCGGATCTCGCGCTACGGCCGTGACCAGCGATCGTCACGCAGCGCGACTGGTGTTCCACAGTGCGAGCGTCCGGATCGCCGATTCCGCGCCGCTGAATATCGCCTTGCTGGCGACGGGCGATGAGCGCATAACGACCGGATCTGACTCAGGCGCGCCCAGGGATGGTTCTGCTATGTCAGGCCAGGACAGACAGCTTTAGTGCGGTGAAGGCTTGAGAACGCGGCGCGATAGACCCTCCGCGCCGTTCGTGCAGGTTTCATACGTGTCGATGTGGCCGCCTTCTGGCTGGCCCGTGCCGCGATCGGCCCGGCGGGCGGTCCTGGCAGCCGAGCGGGGAGATAGGTTATGGCGGCGGGAGCTGGCCGCCGTCACGGCGGCCAGGCGGGGGCGATGCGGGCAGTGGTGGTAGCAGAAGGCATGGTTCCCTCCGGGTGGGGATGTGGCAGATGCCGCGCGGCGGGAAGGGCCGTCCCGGACGCGCTCTGGTTTCACGACGGTGATCGTGTAGATGGGGCGGGCACGGGCCCGAAGAGGGTCGCTCCGCCTAGTTCGAGCGGGATCTTATTGATGTCGTCGTCGGCGCGGGCACCGCGTCGTGCGTCGCGGTTACACGGTCAGTGCCCGCGTCGCTCGTTCGATGATGGCGGCCAGATCATCGCGGCAGGCCTGGCGGTAGAGCGGGCCGGTGCCGTCGGCCAGTAGCTGGCTCACCATCGCCACGCCTTGCACCGGGACCGGGCCGGGTCCGGCCAGGTGGCCGGCCAGCTCGGCGAGCAGCACAGCTGACTGGCTGATCCGCGCCCGGCGGATCGGCACGCGCGGCGGATGACCGGCAACCGGCGGCGAGGGCAGGACGGCAGGCGGCTGGCCCGCCGCCACCAGTATCCGCTGCACGCTCGCGGCCAGGTCATGGCGGAACTGCATGGACGTCAGCCGCATGGCGCGTGCCGCCAGGCTGGCGCTCGCCTCGGGGCTGGCGCCGCCGGCGAGCTCGCGGTCGAGCCGCGCCGCCCGGCAGCGGGCCGCCATCCGGTGCCACGGCCTTAGCCGCCGGAGCGTCAGGCGGCCCAGATCATCGTCAAGCAGGACATGCATCCCGCGTCCTGGGTCCGCCGGGTTGCCGGCGGGCGTGCTATCGGTGGTGCTTGTCATCATGGCTCCTCGGCGCCGATCCAAGGCCACTGCTGGCCTGGCCGGTGCCCTGACGCGGGCTGATGCCGGGTCATGGGCACCCCTGCGATGGCCTGGCGGCTGATGACGGCGGCGCGGGAGTCGTTGTCTGCCATTCCCTCGCCGGGCTGCCGCTGTATGCGGCCGCTGCGGCTCTCGAACTGGCCGCGAGATGACCCCTGGTCTGACATGCTCGACGCCGGTGGCCGGGCCAGCCGCGGAGCCTGTCCGGAATCTGGTTCCTGCGCGACCGCGGTGCGCTCCAGGACAAGCGTGTGACGGCGCGGGCCAGCGCGTCGCGCTGGGCTTGGCGGCGCAGGTCAGCGATCCGGGCCGTGGCCAGTTCGTAGCTGATGGCGGGGTGCATCGCGGTTTCCTCGGTGTCGTAGCTGGGCTATATCGCAAGGATGCGGCTAAGGTAGCGCGGCGCGGATCGGGCGATCGCCCTGTATTTGGCCGGTGAGTCCTTAGATTCCCCTCGGCCCGGCCTTAGGACACCAGAGCCAGCTTGGGTAACTGCGGGAGAGTTTGCAGAGTCACTCCGGTAGAAGTTGCCCGGTCACCGAGCCAGGACCACTACTTGGGACACCGACCTGACACCCCGGCACGGTAGCGGTATCAGGCTCGACGGCTGACGCCCGGCGGCGCGAGTAGTCACGCGAATGACCGCATGGTCATGCGCATATCCAATGTGCGCAATTGGGCATGAGTGGGCACCGGGCACCGACTGCGCCGACGGTGACGCGCCGGAACGGCGTCTTCTTCCGGCCTGATCAGCCGGCTTACCCTCGGCGACCTCGACACCAGCGACGGCACGGTCAAGCTGGGTCTTGGGTCTGTGTCCGCCGTGCTGCCGAGCCGGTGGCCGCCCTTAGCCGCGGCCCGGCCGACGCGCGGCGTGGCCACACCATATCCGGCAACCGCCGCCGTCTGGCAGCACGTCTCCGCCGGGGACTGGGCCAGCTACGCCGCCACTGTCAGCTGCCGCTTGGAACACGGGCCAGATGCCCGCACTGCCCGGACCCGGCATCGCCCGCGCCCGCCGCTGGTGCGAGCAACGCGTCCCAGCCGATGCCCGGAACTAGGGCGTCCCGTGGATCTTCGAAGCGGGGTCAGGGGCAATGAGCACAGCCGAGGACCCCACCAGCAGCGCCAGTGGGATGGCGGAACAGCAGGCAGCAGACTCTTGGGCAGTGAGGTTCGTGAGGGCTACGCCGAGATCGGCGATGTGCGGTTGCATTACGTCGAGGCGGGCGAGGGGCCGCTGGTCGTTTTGCTGCACGGTTTTCCTGAGTTCTGGTATGGCTGGCGGTTGCAGGTCGCGCCGCTTGCGGCGGCGGGATTTCGGGTCGTTGCCCCTGACATGCGCGGCTACAACCTGTCCTCCAAGCCTGACGGCGTCCATGCCTACGACACCGACAAGCTGACCGATGACATCCGCGATCTCGTCCACGAACGTGGTGCCGAGTCCGCGCTGCTGGCCGGGCACGACTGGGGCGGAACCGTCGCCTGGGACACTGCGATGAGCCACCCGGAGGTGGTGGAGCGGCTGGCCATCCTCAACGTGGCCCACCCGCGGAAGTTCCTGCAGGGACTGCACCACCCGGGCCAGCTCCGCAAGTCCTGGTACGTCTTCTTCTTTGATATCCCCGAGCTGCCCGAAACCGTCGTGCACGCCAATCACTGGCATTTCTTCCGGCACTTCCTGCGCGACGCTCGCCCGGCTTACACCCCGGAGGAGATGGAACGCTACATCGAGGCGTGGTCTCAGCCGGGCGCGGCCGCCGGGATGATCAACTACTACCGGAACGCGGCGCGGCAGTCGCCGAAGCACGTCGAAGCGCAGATCCGCCCGATCCCGGCGCCCACCCTGGTCATCTGGGGCAAGACGATCGCTACCTCGGCCAGGACCTGGCCGAGCCTGACCACGACGATGTGCCCGGCCTGGATCGTGTCGAGCGCCTGCCCGGCGCCTCACACTGGGTCCACCACGACGAGCACGAGCGCGTCAACCAGCTGCTCATCGACTTCTTCACCCCCGCCCTGCCAGCCCAAGAACCCGGCCAGGTGACCATCCCCCCGGCCTAGTGCGCCGTGAGCGCCGCAGACTTAATCCAGGAGGTGGAGACGTATGTCCAGCGAAACAGAAATCCGTCCCTTCCGGGTCGAGATGCCCGAAGAAGCGATCACCGACCTTCGGCAGCGAATCGCCGCAATGCGCTGGCCCAGCAAGGAGCTGGTCGCAGACCGGTCGCAGGGCGTGCAGCTGGCAACGTTGCGGGAGCTGGCGCGCTACTGGGCGGCCGATTATGACTGGCGTGCGTGCGAGGAGACGCTGAACGCGCGTAACTAGATAGGTCTCTTTCTGGCCGGGCGGTCTTGCGTTTCCGGTGATTGACGCTGGCCGGCTCGGCGTGTTGACTTGATGACGGAGGGTCGGCTGTGGTGGAGTGCGGCGTGTGCCCGACACTCCCTTTGTGCCCGGTGAGGCGGCCGCTCTGGCTGAGACGGTTGCCGGGCTGCGGGCCGCGAACGCCCAGCTGCGGGAGCTGATCGCCGAACGCGATGAGCTGATCGCGGAACTTCGGGTGCAGGTGGCTGAGGCCGGGGAGCTGCGGGAACAGGTGGAGCAGCTGCGGCGGGAGGTGGCTGACCTGGCCGCCCGGGTGAAGCAGAACTCGAAGAACTCCTCCCGGCCGCCCTCGTCGGACGGGCTGGGCAAGCCAGCCCCGAAGTCGCTGCGGAAGAAGAGTGGCCGCAAGCCCGGCCGGCCGAAGGGGCAGCCGGGCACGACGATGAGCCTGACCAATCATCCCGATCACGTGATCCGGCACGAGCCATGCTGCTGCGGCAGCTGCGAGGCGGCCCTGGGCGGAGCACGGGTAACCGGGATGGAGCGGCGGCAGGTGACGGAGATCCCGCCGGTGAAGGCCGAGGTCACCGAGCACCAGATGATCGAGCGGGAATGCCCGGGCTGCGGGGCGCGGGCCAAGGGCCGGGCGCCGGATGGGGTGAATGCGCCGGTGCAGTACGGGCCGCGGGCCGCTGCCATGGCCACCTACCTGTGGCATGGCCAGTTCCTGTCCCGGGACCGGGCGGCCGCCGCGCTGGGCGAGATGTTCGGCTGCGCGCCGTCCCCGGGCGCGATCGCCGCGATGACGGCGAAGGTCGCCGGGATCATCGCGCCGGCGATCGATGCCATCGTCCAGGCGCTGATCGCCGCTGACGTCGCGCACTTCGACGAGACCGGGTTCCGCGTGGCCGGGAAGCTGGCCTGGGTGCACTCGGCTTCCTCTGGCAAGTTCGTGCTGGTCACCGTGCACGGCAAGCGCGGCAGGCAGGGAATGGACGCGGCCGGGGTACTGCCGTCGTTCGCCGGGATCGCCTGCCATGACGCCTGGGCGCCCTACGACGGCTATGACGGCGTGGCCGGGCACGCTCTGTGCGGTGCTCACCTGCTCCGGGAGCTGACCGCGGTCACCGAGACCGGCGCCGCGGACGACGTGATCTGGGCGCGGCAGGCCATCGACGCGCTGCTGGAGCTGAAGCAGGCCGCCGATGCCGCCCGCGCTGCCGGGCACGATGCCATCGACGCGGAAGTCCTGGAAAAGCACGGCCGCTGGTTCCGCGACGCCGCGGATGCCGGGATCGTCCTGAACGCCGCCCGCCGCAGCAAGCTGCAAAGAAAACGGCACGCGCTGGCGACCCGGATGCGCGACCGCGCCGGTGACTATCTCCGGTTCGCCCATGACCTGCGGGTTCCGGCCGACAACAATGAAGCCGAGCAGGTCATCAGGATGAGCAAGCTGCGCATCAAGGTCTCCGGCTGCATGCGCTCCATGCACGGCGCCGAGGCCTTCTGCGCCATCCGCACCTACCTGGCCACCGCCACCCGCCACGGCATCGGCTGGCTCGACGCGCTCACCCGGGCAGCCCGGGGACACTCCTGGATCCCCCGCACCACATAGCCGTCGCGCCAGCACGCCAGTTACGATGCGGCGCCGCGCTGACAGGGCCGCCGGTTACCGTAGCCGCATGCCATCACGTCCAGCGCGCCCCCAGCTGGGCCTGTTCGATAACCCGGCCGGCGCCTTCAGACTCGAAGAACTCACTGAAACCGTACGCGCCCTGGAACGCCAGCGGCCCGGCCGGACCGCCGATGAGCTTTCCCGCGCCGTATTCGCCGAACTGGCCATGAAGCGGACGCGGCGTTCCGCCGAGCTCGTCGCCGAAGCGATCCGGCTGGCCCGGGCCAGGGAGCCACACGGCGAGATCAGCGGCTCGCGGTGGCAGGCCAGCACAGCGGAAGTCCGGAACTGGGCGCTGAACGCAGGCTTCGAGACCGGAGCCGACGGCAGCATCCCGGAGCAGGCGATCACGGCATACAACCAGGCACATCCCGACCACCCGTACTGAACCGCACTCGCACGAAGACACGAATGCCGCAACGCGCTGCAGAAGAGAAATCAGGCAACGCCACCTATCCAGTTACGAACGCGCTGCCGATGTTCAAGACCGAGATCGACGCGGTGGACGTCCACTTCATCCACGTGAAGTCGCCGCACGAGAACGCGCTGCCGCTGATAATGACGCACGGCTGGCCCGGCTCGGTCATCGAGATGCTCGGGGCCGCGGGCCCGCTCACTGACCCGACCGCGCACGGCGGCTCCGCCGGGGATGCGTTCGATCTCGTGGTGCCGTCCATACCCGGCTACGGTTTTTCCGCCATACCGGCCGAGATCGGCTGGAACGTCGCCCGCACTGCGCAGGCGTGGGCGGAGCTGATGCGCCGCCTCGGGTACACCCGCTACGTCGCCCAGGGCGGCGACGTGGGCGCCTCGGTCACTGACGCGATGGGCCGGCAGGCACCCGGAGAGCTGGCTGGCATCCGCATGAACTTGCTCGTGACGGCGCTGGGCGGCGGCCCCATGCCAGCAGACACCGAGCAGGAACGCGCGGCCCTCGAGCAGACCAAGACATTCAGGGCGAGCGGCTTCGGCTACTTCCTGGAGCAGGCCACTCGGCCGCAGACGATCGGCTACGCCCTGCTGGATTCACCCCTCGCCCTGGCGGCCTGGATGCTCGACCACGACACCGACGCCTATTACAAGATCTCCCGCGCCTTCACCGGCGGGCAGCCGTCCGGCGGGCTCACCCGCGACCACATCCTCGACAACATCACGCTGGACTGGCTCACCGGTACCGGGGCCTCGGCGGCCCGGTCGTACTGGGAAAACGGGGCGGGCCCAGGCCCTCACGGCCGGGCAGCCACCACCGCCGGTCAAGCTCCCGGTCGCCTTCACCACATTCCCGGGCGAGATCTTCCGGGCCCCCCGCAGCTGGGTCGAGGCGTCTTACCCCACCCTCACCTATTTCAACGAGGCCGACCGGGGCGGCCACTTCGCCGCCTGGGAAGAACCCGACGTGTTCACGACCGAGGTCCGGGCGGCGTTCAAGCCGCTACGCTAACGACAGGCCGCAGCCCTCCGGCGGCCTGACCCGCGACCACGTCCTCGACAACATCACGCTGTACTGGCTCACGGGCACCGGGACCTCGGCCGCCCGGGCATACTGGGAGACCGGACGAGCCGCCGCTGCTGCGGCGGGCCAGGCTCCTCCGCAGGTCAAGGTCCCGGTCGGCTTCACCACCTTCCGGCGCCGACTCGCTCGACGGGCTGTATACAGCGCTGAAGAAGTGCTCGCGGCTGTGCGGAAGGCTGCCGCGGACCGAGCACTATGCCGACGGCGAGCACGTCTGCGACCAGCGGTGCCGACCGCTAAGCGACCACCGGACCACCCGGCCCCAGATATGCGACACCGGGTGCCGACCGCACGCGTGCAGGCCGATGAAGCCCGCGACGATCTTGCGGATCCACTCGATCATCTCCTCGGCGCTGGACCTGGCCGTCCGCTACGACTGGGCCGACCGCAACGTCGCGAAGTATGCCAGCCCACCGCATCCGCGCAAGCGCGAGCCCGACCCGCCCAGCCCAGACCAGGCCGCGCGGCTGCTCAACCTGGTCTGGGCCGAGGACGAGGAGTTCGGCCTATGCCTGTGGACCGCGTTCACGACCGGGGCGCGCCGCGGCGAGGTCAGCGCCCTGCGCGAGAACCGGTTCGACTTCACCCGCCAGCGGGTCCTCCTGGCTCGCAACTACCTGGTTAAGCAGGCCAGCACATCGAGAAGGCACCCACGGACGGCGAGGGCCGCGTCCTGTCTCTCGACCTGCTGACCTGTGAGCTATTCCAAGAGCGGTTCCAGCGTCGCCGCGCCGAGGCCCAAGCCCTCGGCGTCCAGGTGCCCGAGGACGCGTTCGCGTTCTCTCCCGACCCGGCAGGCCGCGAGCCGTGGAATCCGGACACGATGACCCACCGGTACCGCCGGTACGCCCGCCGGGTCGGTATCACCAGCGCGCTGAAGGATCTACGACACTACTCCGCCACCCAGCTCCTGGCCGCTGGCAACGACCTGAAAACTGTGGCCGGCGCCTCGGCCATGCCGAGGGCTCGACGACCTTGAAGTTCTATGCCCAGTTCACACGTCCCGACGACCAGGCCGCCGCCGCCGTCATCCCCTCCCAGCTCGACGACCTCCGCAAGAAGGACCGCCTCCGCGAGTTGTACCAGCAGCACATGCCTTCCGACGCCAACGAGCTAGCTGTCCTCGCCTCAGTCATCGGCCCACAAGCGGGGCTTGACGAACACACCACTCTTGCGTGGCTCACGGAGTTCGCATCGATAGATAGTGCTGGTTTGTAAAGATGCGAACTGAGCACCTCGATGTGAACGAGTTGCATGGCAGTCGATGTTGGTCGTTTATGCAGGTCAGCGATCAGGCAAGAGCACTGTACGGCCGGCAGCAGGGCGGTATGAGAGCTCAGAAGAAGCAACACAAGCTGCTCGCGGTCGAAGCCGCTGCCGATCGGATGGGCACATCAGTCCGGTTCGTTCGTCGCCTGATCGTCGAGCGGCGGATTGAATTCATCAAGCCCGGCCGTCTGGCGCGGATCGCGGAGTCAGATATTGACGCCTTCATTGAGGCAGGTAGCGTGCCCGCGATCACGTCATCTGATGGTTGGCGCGCGGCGAGGAGGATCGCCTGATGGCGCCCAAGGCAGGCCATCGGCGTTTCGGCAACATCCGTTAGCTCCCCTCAGGCTGCTGCCAGATCCGCTACCCTGGCCCGGACGGCCGGGTCCGCAGCCATCCCGAGACGTTCGCTCGCAAGGGCGATGCCAGCCGCATGCTGACGGTGCTGGACGGGCAGCTCGCGCAAGGCACCTGGGCTGATCCTGAGCGGGCGCGGATCAAGCTAGCCGACGACGCAGAAGCGTGGATCACTCAGAGGCCTGGCCGTCGGGTCGAACATCTCCGCGCCCGTCTTGTCATAGTGCTCGGGTCCCTACACAATCGAGGCTACGCCCGCCATCTTGCCCATCCATCACCAGATGATCGACCGATTTTTGCGGCCGCCGGGCCCCGATCCGTGCCCACGCCTATGCCTCCTGTGCGAATAACTGGATGGCCACGCTGTCATGCAGGATGGCTTCCAGGCCAGCGCGCGCCGCGGTGACAATCAGCTGTCTGTGGCGACTGGCTTGTCGGCGCGCAGCCTGCAGCGGCTGTTCGCCGACTACGTGGGCGTGAGCCCCAAATGGGTGATGCGCCGGGCCGACTGCATGAGGCGGCCGCGCGGGCAAATGGTGGCGAGCCGGTCGACTGGGCCGCGTTGGCTCGTGACCTCGGCTATGCCGACCAGGCGCACCTGACCTGGGACCTTACCGCCACCATCGGGGTGCCGCCGAGCCATTACGCTGCTGCGCCGTTAGGCGGCCGATGTCGCTACAGGGGTTGACCAAATGTCCACCTAAGGGGGGCCCGCGCAGATCTGAGGGCCCGCCGCCGCTGCATTGCGGCGGCCGGCCGATGCGCCGCCCCGGCCCTTAGCGCGAGTGTGGAAGCAATTCACAACGCGAAGGGATGGTCTGATGACCATGCGGCACACGGCAGTCGGTTTGATCTTGTGCATGGGGGCGGTGTTGGCGGTAGTGGCGCTCAATTTCCTTACCCAACGCTTCGCCGGTAGTCGCGCATCGGCTCAGCATCGCCGCGCCCGGCGCCTACGCCCTGAAGGCGTGCGCTGGCGTCCGCT